>WBZS01000154.1_pt1 | contig 127239 bp, 108 predicted proteins | sample 5204201 | NCBI WGS metagenome assembly WBZS01 (sample SAMN12344357, study PRJNA552823) | activated sludge metagenome | biome: Activated sludge suspended growth; feature: Nitrification reactor; material: Wastewater; isolation source: activated sludge from nitrification reactor of wastewater... | reverse complement strand
GCTCCCGCCGCCGCGGCGGTGGCGCTGCCGAAGCCGTGCGGCGACAAGGCCGGTGCTGATCTGGACCGTTGCCTGAGCCTGTCGGCGCCGACCATCTTCGCGCCGGACCTGCTGCCGAAAGTGGAGTTCCCCAAGGGCTCGCCCGTGCCGGCGCTCGCCGCCTTGGAGCCGACCAACATCGCCGATTGCGGCAAGCTCGATGCGGCTCTGCGTGACGCCTGCATCAGCCGCTCGCGGCCGATCGTGCCGGTGATGCCGGAGGCGCCCAAGGCTGTCGCCGCAGCACCCGCCGCCAAGCCGGCCCCTGCGCCGGCTCCGGCAGCCCCTGCGCCCAAGGTGGCAGCTCCCGCGCCGGTCGCGGCGGCTCCGGCGGTGGCGCTGCCGAAGCCGTGCGGCGACAAGCGTGGTTCCGACCTCGATCGCTGCCTGAGCCTGTCGGTGCCGACCATCTTCGCGCCCGACCTGCTGCCGAAGGTGGAGTTCCCCAAGGGCTCGCCCGTGCCGGCGCTCGCCGCCGTGGAGCCGACCAACATTGCGGATTGCGCCAAGGTTGCCGCGGCTCAGCGCGACGCCTGCATCAGCCGCTCGCGGCCGATCGTGCCGGTGATGCCGGAGGCGCCCAAGGCTGTCGCCGCAGCACCCGCCGCCAAGCCGGCCCCTGCGCCGGCTCCGGCAGCCGCTGCTCCGGCTGCGACGACCAATGAAGGCAGGCTGGTAGCGGCCATCGAGGACAGGTCGGCCGACGTGTCCGCTTGGTTCGAGTTCGATGGCATCACCTTCGAGACCGCGTCTGCCGACCTCACCGGAGAGGCCTACCGCCGCGTGCGCAAGATCGCCGATACGCTGAAGCGCTACCCGAAGGTCAAGATCAAGATCGGCGGGTACACCGACAACGTCGGCAATCCGGCGCGCAACCTGCGCCTCAGCCAGCGCCGCGCCGACGCCGTGGTGGCCGAACTGGTCAAGCTTGGCATTGCCGAAAGCCGTCTGGAGGCCGAGGGCTATGGCCAGGAGCATCCGGTCGCCAGCAACGATACCGAGGAAGGCCGTGCCAGGAACCGCCGTATCGCGGCCCGCGTGACGGCCAAGTGACCGGCTGAATTCCGCTAGGTCCAGCAACGGCCAGCGAGGCGCTTTGGGGAACCCCGGAGCGCCTCGTGCGTGTTCGGAGGCCTGCGAAGCGCCTGAAGCAGCGTGGGATGGGGCGCCCATGAGGGACGCCCATGGGGGCGCCCAAGGTCCGGCCACGTGTCCAGGGCGCGACCTGTCGCCGGTCGCCCCGGCCCCGCCTGCCACGCATCGTTGCACGGTCGCGAGGCCGGCGCGCTCTGCGGTCGCAGGAGGCCGCATCAGTCGCTGCGCTGTCGTGCCTCGAAGCTGTTCCACAGCATCACGCCGATGAGCGCGAAGCCGAGGCGCAGCGTGAACATGCCGGAGGCGGTGGCGAACGGAACCCTCTGGCCGGCGGCAACGGTCAGCGCGGCCAGCACCAGCAGCAGCGACGGCGCGACGACCGCGAGGCTGGCGCCCGTCATGACCGCCATCGGCTGGTCGCGGACGTCGAGCAGTCCGGAGGCCACCCACGCCACGACGAACGCAACGACGACGCCAACCAACTGCAGCTCGAGCGCACTCTTCGGCATAGGCTGTGCCTCTCTCTTCCAGGGCCTGCCTGGCTGTCCGGCCGCGGCATGCGGTCCACGCCCGGCCGATGTCGGTCGGCCTGCATCGTTCATGGTTCAGTTGAGGTGGAAGCTGACGCCGGCGCGCACTACCGTGAAGCTGTGCTCGAGATTGACGACGGCGCCCGGCCCCAGCTGGCCCGTGAAGTCGTAGGTATCCTTGCCGAGCATGTAGTGCAGGCCTTCCAGGCGTGCCGAGACGCCGGGCAGGATGCGCGCCTCGATGCCACCGCCGACGACGAGGCCCTGGCGGTTGTCGCTGATCTTGAGCACGGTGCTGTTGCCGACACGCAGCGATTGCGACATCTCCGACCAGGCGAGGCCGGCCGTGCCGTAGAGCAGGGCGGGGCCGACGGCGAAGCCGACGCGACCGCGCAACGAGGCCAGCCAGTTGGCGTCGAGCTGCACCGAGGTATTGCCGAGTCCCGAAAGCGAGCCGCTGGCGCTCATCAGAGCCGCATCGCCTTCGACGCCGACGACGACGGGGCCGAGGCCGAGGTTGACGCCCGCGTGCACGCCGCCCGCGATGCCGGAGGCATCGATGCCGATGCCGGTTGCCGCGTCATGGATGCCGCCCCATCCGCCGCCAGCGTTGGCGCCGACGTAGACGCCGGTCCAGATCGGGGCCAGTGGTCCGGCGATCGCCGAGGGGGCAGAGGCCGGCAGGGCGGCCGCCAGGCAGCAGCCGAGCAGGAACGTGGGACGCATCGACAAACTCCACGAGCGCCGCGCACCCAAGCCGAAGCCCCTTGCGCAGCCGATACTGGGAGCAAGTATGCCAACGGGAGCTTACGTTTTCGTTGGCAAATCGCGGTAATTCGTCAAGCTTGCGTCAACAATGGCGCAAATCGAGACAGCGTGCCTGGGGGCTTTGCGATCGTGTGCGTCGCGATGGCCGTGAGCACCCTCACGACCGCGTCTGATACCGGCCGGCGAAAATCTTGACCTTCTCTTGCGCCGGCCCAGGGGCCAAGGGCCCCCGCCGCGAGCGGCGGAACCGCGCGAATTCCTGATGCGCGGAGCGTCAGGAATTCGTGCGCAGGGTATGACTGGCCCGGCGCAAGTCTTCCACCATGCGCTCCACGTCGTGCACGCGGGCAATGGCGGTCAGCTCTTCGGCTTCCGCGACGATGTCGCCATCGCTGTCGCGGCGCACACCGCTGACGATCTTCAAGCTGCCGGAGCCGTCGCGCCGTTCGCTGCGCTCGAGCTTGGCGATGCGCTCGGGGACGATGCTGGTCGCCTTCAGCGTGCGGCCGGCGACGAGCGTCAGGATGCGCTTGTCCGTGATGGCGTAGACGGTGCGGCGCGCCCGGGCGCGTACCCACCAGGGCGAGGCGAGCATGACCAGGCCGGCGGCGAGAAAGCTCAGGGCGAACAGGACGCCGAACTTGGCCAGCACGGCATCCCAGGTGCCTGCGGGCTTGCCCTTCCAGAGCGACAGCAGAAGTGCGCCGCACGTGGGAATGGTGATCGCGGCCCAAGGCACGGCGATGACGTAGATGGCGAAAGCCGCGCGAAAGGCGAGCCGCGGATCGGGCTGCGCGGTCCAGCGGAGCAGTTCTCCGCGGGTCTCGGAACTCAGGAGGGCCCTCAAGTGATCTGGCAATTGCGTCATCGCGCCACGTTAGGCAGGGCCCATTGCAGATGCGTGACAAGAGCAGGGTGCGGCCACCCCGATGCACCGTCAGGGTTGATCAGCGATGAACGGCCGCGCCGAAGTGGTCGACCGTGCGAGGGGCGCGCTCGACGCAGGGGGCGCCGCGCTCAGGCACCGTCGGCCGGCCGATCCGGCAGCTCGATGCGGAACGTCGCACCGCTGCCTCCCGGCGCACTCTCCGACGCCGTATCGAGCAGCCGCAACGTGCCGCCGTGGGCGGCGACCAGTTCGGCAGCGATGGCCAGCCCAAGCCCGGTGCCGCCCTTTTTCGACGAGCCCTGGAAGGCACGGAACAGCGCGGCGCGCGCGCGCGGCGGCACGCCTGGACCATTGTCGGCGACGTCGATCAGCACGCGCTGGCCGTCACGCCGCGCCGTCACGCTGACCAGTGCCGGCCGGCCCAGATCCTCGGCCTGGTCCAGTGCCTGCACGGCGTTGCGCACCAGATTGCCGAGGATGCGGAACAGATGCTCCGGATCGGCTTCGACGGTGAGCGCGGGATCGACGCCGACGTGCCAGCCGATCTCGATGTCGCGGGCATTCTCGCGGCGGGCGCTGCCGTCCGCGCCGCCCGCGCGCGATGTCTCGCGCGGCAGGCCGAGACCTTCGCCGACCTCCTCGACCAGCGGCCGCAGTGCCATGCGCGCGCGGCGCGGCGCAGCTTCCTCGGCGCGGCCGTAGGCAAGCGAGGAATTGCAGAAGGCGATGGCTCGATCGAGCGAGGCGATGAGCTTGGGAGCGAAGCGCTGCACGGTCGGGTCCGGCACCGAGGCGAGGCGATCCGAGATGATCTGCGCGTTGGCCAGCATGTTGCGCAGGTCGTGATTGATCTTGCTGACGGCGAGGCCCAGCTCGGCGAGGCGTGTCTTCTGCAACAGCGCCTCGCGTACCTGCCGCTGCATACCGGCGAGCTCGCGCTCGGCGGTGCCGATCTCGTCGCCGCGCGACGACGGCACGATGATGCGGCCGGCATCTTCCGGGCTCTCGCGGAACTGCACCATCGAGCGCGTGATGCGCAGCATCGGCCGCACCAGCAGGCCCAGCAGTGCGACATAGACCAGCGCCGCCGTGAACAGCGAGATGATGACGGACAGCCACAGCACGTTGAGGCCATAGCGGAGCATGGCCGCCTTCAGCGGCGCCTCGGGGAGCACGATCTCGATGAAGTCGTCCGCGTCGGCGCCATGGTTGCCGGTGACGCGCAACACGCGGCCGGGCTTGGCGAGGAACGTGGCGATGGCGTCGCCGCTCTGCACGATGCGGCGGCCGATGCCCGACCAGAAGCCGGCGTCGGCGCGCTGGCGCAGGTCGTAGGTGGCATCGATGGAGAGCGTGTCCTCCGGGCTCAGCACCAGCCGGCGGCGGCCCTGCTGGCGCATGGCGATCGCCTTCACCTGCGCGGTTCGCAGCAGGTCGGAATGCAGCGCCGGCGGGACGTCGCCGCCCGGCACGGCGCCGGCCGCCAGCGAGGCGAGTTCGGCCGCCGTCAGCCGATCGGCCAGCCAGGCGACGCGGTAGTTGGCGACCGACGGCAGGAAGATCAGCACCTCGGCCAGCATGACGAAGGCGGCGGTGAGCAGGAGCAGCTTGGCCGGTAGCCCGAGGTCGTGCGCCCAGGCCCGCACCCGCGCTGCCATGCGCCGCATGCGCCGCGCGGCAGCATGCCCGCTGCCACGGGCGAGGCCGAGGCCGCGCGCCAGGACGCGGCGCCAGGCGGCGAGGCGGTCGCCCGGCGGTGCGCTCTCCTGTCCGGCGCTGTTCTGCGACACTCGGCAGCGCTCCTGTTGACTGCGGCGAACGGCGCGCGGTTGCGGCGGCCGGCCGGCCGGAGCGTCCGACGTCCGGCACTAGCGTACATGCCCGCTCGCTCGCCCCGCCGCAAGGCCCGCGCCTGCGGCGAGGTTTGCGCCGCCCCAGCGGATCCGCTGCGCATCGTCCGCGCAAAGCCGGGTCTGGCTCAGCCGAGCTTGGCCACCCAGCCGATGACCTTGCGCAGGAATGGGCTGGCCGGTGCCGTGGCATAGAAGCGGAAGGCGGCGCGCTTGCCCGCCTCTCCCAGCGTCGGATAGGGCACCACGAGGTCGGTCATGGCCTTGATCGGCAGCTTCTGCTGCACGGCGAGCACCCAGGGCAGGATGAGGTCGCCCGCGCTGTGGCCGACCATGCCGGCCGACAGGATGCGCCCCTTCTTGTCGGTGATGATCTTGACGTGGCCGTCCGTGGTGCGCTCCGCCTGGGCGCGGTCGTTCTCGGCGAACGGCCAGCGCAGCACGTGCACGGTGCCGGCCGCCTTGCGCGCCTCCTCTTCCGAAGGGCCGATCCAGGCCAGTTCCGGATCGGTATAGGTGACGCGCGGCAGCACGTTCGGGTCGACGCGTGCCGGCAGGCCGAACAGGACGCGCCGGATGACGATCCCGGCCTGGTGGTTGGCAACGTGGGTGAACTGCGCGCCGCCCGCGACATCGCCGATGGCATAGACGCGGCTGTTGGACGTGCGCATGCCGGCGTTCACCGTGATGCCGGATGACGTGTGGCGGACGCGCGCGGCGTCGAGGCCGAGGTCGGCGACGTTGGGCGCGCGGCCGACGGCGAGCAGCAGATGCGTGCCGTCGATGGCCTCGTCCGGGGTGTTGCCGGCGGTGGCGCTCGTTGTCGAGCTGCCCGCAGGGGCCACATGCACCCGCAGCCGTCCCGTGCCGCCCTCGATGCGCACGACGCGGGTCGCCTCGCGCACACTGATACCCTCGGCGGCGAGTTGCTGCGCGACGCTGGCTGTCAGCTCCGCGTCCTCACGTCCGAGCAGCCGGCCGGCCTCGATCAGCGTCACGCGCGCGCCGAGCCGGCGATGCGCCTGCGCCAGCTCGCAGCCGATGGGACCGCCGCCGATCACGATCAGGTGGTGGATGCGCTCGGCGTTGTCGAAGATGGTTTCGTTGGTGAAGTATTGCACGCCGTCGAGACCGGGGATCGCCGGGACGATCGGCGAGGAGCCGGTGGCGATGACGAAGCGCCGCGCCGTCACGCGCGTGTCGCCGGCCGCCACCGTCTGCTTGTCGACGAAACGGCCAGCGGCCTGGATGACCTTGACGCCGAGGGCCGTGAAGCGCTCGACCGAGTCGTTGGGGGCGATGGTGGCCATGACGCCGTGCACGTGCGTATGCACCGCCTGCGGGTCGACGGTCGGCTCCACGGGCACGATGCCGAAGGCGGCGGAGCTGCGCATCATCTCGGCGCGCCGGGCCGCCGCCAGCAGGGCCTTGGACGGCACGCAGCCGTAGTTCAGGCAGTCGCCGCCCATCTTGTGCTTCTCGATCAGCACGACCTTCTGGCCGAAGGCGACCGCGGCGGCGGCGACCGACAGGCCACCGCTGCCGGCGCCGATGATGCAGATGTCGGCGGAAATCGCGGCCGGTGCCGCGTCGGCTGGGGCCGGCGGCGTGACGGTGCGCGCGGCCTTAGGCGGGGGCATTGCATCTGCTCCATCGTTTGAAGGCGATCGGGGCCAGCGCCAGGGTGCCGAGCAGCGCCAGGGCCAGCAGCGTTTCCGGTGTGACGAGGGCTCGGGTGTCGATGCCGTAAGTGCAGCCGCCCGAGGCGAGGGGCGCCGACGCCGGCAGCGCCGCGAGGCAGGCCTTGTAGGCCGCATTATGGGCGGCAACGACCGTGCCGAGACCGGAGCCGGCGACGCTGAATGCCGTGGTGGCGGGAATGGTGCCGACGAAGGTCACGGCGACGAAGGTGGCGAGCGGCACCCGGGCGAGGCTGGCGACCAGATTGACGAGGAAGAACGGCACGACCGGCATCAGGCGCAGGAACAGCAGGTAGCTGAAGGCGTTGTCGCGAAAGCCCTGGGTCAGCGCCAGCACGCGCGCGCCGCCGCGCCGGGCCAGCGCCGCGCCGAGCGAGGTGCGCGCCGCCAGGAATACGATCATCGCGCCCGTGGTGGCACTGAACAAGGCCAGCGGGATGGCGAGGGCCCAGCCAAACAGCAGGCCACCGGAAATGGTGAGCAGGAAGCCGCCCGGGATGGAGAGCGAGACATAGGCGATGTAGGTCAGCACATAGACGAGGATCGCGAACGGCAGATCCAGCGCGATGCGCTGCCTCAGGTGTTCGTAGTTGAGACCAATGGCGTCCAGCGTCACCTGGCGGTGCCAGCCGTTGGCGAGCGTCACGGCCAGCAGGCCAGCAAGAACGAGCAGCGGCAGCCAGCGCAGCAGGTCGCCCTGCCGCCAGCCGATCGCGCCCGTTCTGGTCTGTCCGCCGCCGGTGGTCACGTTGCTGCGCCGCTCGTCCATGGCCTTTATGGCCTTCGGGTTGTCCTGCCGCGCGCCGGGCAGCAGGAGGATGGCATCTTGGTTAACAGCTTGTGCCCATTCGCTCCAGCGCCTTGGGCGCACACGGCAGCGTGCCCGTTTTGCTGGCCTGCCGCGACCTCGAGGGCGGGTCAGGCGCGGCTGGCGGGCTGATCCGCGCGTGGCTGCGGTTTGGCGCCGGGCTTCGGCCAAGCAGCCACACCATCCTGGCAAATCCAGTCCAAACAGCCTGTTAACCGGCGATCGTGACATAATACGGCTTGCACCGTCGGGTGCATGCGCCAATGATGGCCGCCTACTTTACGTGAAGGTCACATACGCCATGCCGCATACCGGGCCCCACAGCGGCCTGCACGTCGGGACGCTTGCTGGCCGCACGGCGGTCGTTACCGGCTCGACGTCCGGCATCGGCCTCGCGGTTGCCGAGGCCCTGGCCGAAGCCGGCGCCGACGTCGTCGTCAACGGCCTCGGGTCCGCCAGCGAGATCGAAGCCGCCCGGGCCGCCGTGGCGCGCCATGGCCGCCGCGTCATCTACGATGATGCCAACATGCTGAGGCCGGATGCCATCGCCGCCATGGTGGCGCGGGCCGAGCGCGAATTCGGCAGCCTCGACGTGCTGGTCAACAACGCCGGCATTCAGCACGTGGCCGCTGTCGACGACTTTCCGCCCGACAAGTGGGATGCCATCATCGGCATCAACCTGACGGCGCCGTTCCACGCCATCCGTGCCGCGCTGCCCGGCATGAAGCGGCGCAAGTGGGGCCGCATCATCAATATCTGCTCGGTGCACGCGCTCGTCGCCTCGCCGATGAAATCCGCCTACGTCGCCGCCAAGCACGGCCTCGCCGGCTTGACCAAGACGGTCGCGCTGGAGACGGCGGAGACGGGCGTCACCTGCAATGCCATCTCTCCGGGCTGGGTGCTCACCCCACTGGCGCAGGCGCAGATCGTAGCGCTGGCCAAGGAACGCGGCATCGCAGAACCTGAGGCCATGCGGGTGCTGCTGGAGAAGCAGCCGACGCGGCGCGTGGTGCAACCGCAGGAGATCGGGGCGCTCGCCGTCTATCTCGCCGGGCCCTCGGCGGGCGGCGTGACCGGCGCCAATTTCAGCATCGACGGCGGCTGGACGGCACAATGACAGGCTTCGACGACAACGATCCGCGTCGACCGGCCGGCAATGGTTCGGGTGGGCATGCCCACGGGCCGAACGGTGGCGTAGTCTGCCGCCCCGGTGCCAAGCCGCACTGGACGTGGCCGAAGGGCGGCAACACGCGGCGCGTCAACGTCGCCCTGCAGGGTGGCGGAGCCCACGGCGCCTTCGGCTGGGGCGTTCTCGACCGCCTGCTCGAGGACAGCCGCATCGAGATCGAGGCCATGTCCGGCACCAGCGCCGGGGCGATGAATGCGGTCGTCGCCGCCGATGGCCTGATGGAGGGGGGGCCGCAGCGCGCCCGCGAGCGGCTCGATCGCTTCTGGCGCCGCGTCAGCGTCGACGCGTTGACCAGCCCGGTGCGCCGTTCGCTGTTCGACATGCTGTTCTCGGCCTGGGATCTCGATCACAACCCGCTGCTCATGTTCTTCGACATGATGACGCGCGTGGTTTCGCCCTACCAGTTCAATCCGATGAACCTCAATCCGCTGCGCGAGTTGCTGGCCGACGAGGTCGACTTCCGGCGCGTGCGCGGCTGCGATTGCGTGCGCCTGTTCATTTCGGCCACCAATGTTCACACCAGCCACGCCAAGGTGTTCACCGGGCGTGAGGTGACTGTCGACGCCGTGATGGCCTCGGCCTGCCTGCCGTACATATTCCAGGCGGTCGAGATCGACGGCGTGCCCTACTGGGATGGCGGCTACATGGGCAATCCCGTGTTGTCGCCGTTCTTCAACTGCCGCTCACAGGATGTGCTGCTGGTTCAGATCATCCCGATCGAGCGGCACATGACGCCGAAATCGGCGCGCGAAATCGTGGACCGGTTGCACGAAATCTCGTTCAACGCCTCCCTCATCAAGGAGCTGCGCTACGTTGATCTCATCAACCAGTGCTTGCGCCGCGGCGACCTGAAGGGGGCCGGCTTCCGCGAGCTGTTCCTGCACAACGTCTCGGGCTGTATCGAGTTCGAGGCCCTGGCGCCGTCGAGCAAGCTCAACGCCGAGTGGTCGTTCCTCACCCATCTGCGCGATCTCGGCCGGCGTGCCGCGGACGAATGGCTGCGACGCTACTTCGATCAAATCGGCCGTGCCGCAACCATGGACCTGGAGCCCTTCCGCTGCGGCATGGTCGATCTCGTCATGCCGGAGGCCGACGGCAGCCTCGTCAAGACCTGACCCATCGACCGGCGCGCGGACGATGCCCCGCCCGTGGCAAGCTCGCGTCCGTTCAGGGACGCTCGTTCAGGGACGCTCGTTCAGGGACGCTGGGCCTCCACGGTGGTGGTGCTGGCCTGGAAGTCGTGTGTCCGGGAGCGCAGCGAAGCCGCCAGGAACACCACGGCGGCGACGGTGACCAGCATCGCCAGAAGAATTCCGTGCGAGGAAAGTCTGAGGCGCCGGTTGAAGGCTGTCGAGGGTGCTGGTTTTCGCATCATGCGACGATAGACGCAGACCTGAAGCTTGGCGCCCAGGCCGCTCTGTGCCGCGCGACAGAACGGCACAGTGACAGCATGTGGATAGGACCCGCCGGACCGCGCGTAGCCGCTTCGGAGACCGGACGTCACGGGCGGAGCGTCAAAGACCGCGCAGCATACAGCCGAGAACGAGGATGATCTGCGCCAGCAGCAGCGCGAAGAAGTGGGCGGTCTGACCCTTCAGGAACGGAATATCGGCATCGAAGAAATGTGCGACGATGACGATCACGGTCAGGATGACCGACAGCATGAACGTCACGATGCTCGGTGCTTTGAGGCCCATGTCTCGTTGTCTCCCGTCGCTGGTGATCGCATGGCCGAGCTTCATCGTTGAGTCTCCTCGCAGTTTTGCGACGACTCGCGAACCGACTGCCGTGCGGTGCTTATAGCAGCGCGCGCGATGAGGTCCATGCAAGGCGGCAGCCGAGGCCGCCAGCCGGCCGACTTGGCTGGGGAAAACACCCTCGCGAACGCATGCGATCGGTCTGGGAGCATCCGGGACAGGGCCGGCGACTGATTCGCCCGACCCGCAGGCGGGGCCGATGGGGCGTGGGCCACGGGGCATTGGGCCGTGGCGGCGGCGCCGGGTTCAGCCGCGCTTGCCGGCCTTGGCGGTCTCGTACAGCGGCATCACCTCGTCGAGGTGCTTCTTGATGGTGTCGATGCGTGTCGTGCCCGAGGGGTGGGTCGACATCCACTGCGGCGGCGCGCCCTTTGCCTTGGCGCTCATCTTTTCCCACAGCGTGATGCCGGCGCGCGGGTCGTAGCCGGCGCGTGCGGCAAGCTCCATGCCGACGAGATCGGCCTCCGTCTCGTCGCCGCGGCTGAACTTCAGGTTGAGCAGGCCGCCCGACACGCGCGCCAGTTCGCCGGCGCCGTTGCCGACCAGGATGCCGACGGCGAGCACACCGAGGTTGGTCAGCATACCCTTGGCGGCGCGCTCGCGGGCATGCTCACGCAGGGCATGCGCAATCTCGTGGCCCATGATCATGGCCAGCTCGTCGTCGGTGAGATTGAGCTCGTTGATGATGCCGGTGAACACCGCGATCTTGCCGCCCGGCATGCAGAAGGCGTTGATGGTCTTGGAATTGATGACGTTCATCTTCCAGTCCCAGTCCTTGGCGCGCTCGTTGAACTTGTTGGCGAAGGGGAGCAGCTCGCGGCCGATCTTGCGCACGCGCTCGGTCTGAGGATGGCCGGCCGGCAGCAGGGCGTGCTTGGCCTCCGCCTGTTGGGTCAGCGACTCGTACTGCTGCGCCGCCGTGTATTCGAGCCTGGCCGCGGGGTAGAGCTTGCGGAAGATCGAAGGGTTGCCGACCTTGACCCCATCGGCGTCCGGCCCGCGCGCGAGCGACGGCGTGGCGGCGGGGGTGGCGAGGGCCGAGGCCATGAGGGCGGCGGCGAGCCGCGTGGCGTGGCGCGCGCGGCGCGGCTGCGGGCGAGGGATGGCGTTGGAGGCGGCTGCCGCGCGGATCATCGGGTGCGTGCTCCTCGATAAGGGGACCGCACATATATGCGATGAAGTCCGTTCGCGTTCCAGCCCCCGGACTTCGCTGCGGCGGTGACATACGAGGCCCGGGACGGACACGGTCGTCCGTCGGAGACGGCGGAGACGGCGGAGACGGCGGAGACGGTGACGTGAACGTGTCGTCGCCTGCCGAGGGGTGCCCTTGACGTGCGAAGGCGCTTCCGCCCGCGTTTGGGCCGTCAGGGGCGCGCGCCAGCCAGTCGTTCCAGCATGCGGTGCACCATGGCGATCTGCGGCGCGCTGCGGGTCAGGTAGTCGCGCCCCGTGTAGCCCCACCAGTCCCAGCAGCCCTGCGGATTGACGGCGCTGGCGATCACCTGCGGGAACAGCACGATCAGCCTGTTGGCGTCGGCCCAGCGGGCGAAGCCGGTCTCCTTGACGAAGGCGTCGCCGACGGAAGCGCGGTTCTGCCCGCAGCCGTGGAAGGCGATGTGGACGCGGCAGCCGGCGCCGTCGCGACAGGCCGGGGGCACGTAGACGACGCCGCGATCCGACATGCCGTGGTCGGGGTCGTCACCCTTGGCGAAGCTTTTCTGGTCGAACACCACGTACTGGCCGGCGGGCTCGGCGACGCGCGGTTCCAGCTGGCCGTAGATGTGGGCCAGCAGGTCGCCGGCCTGGTCGTAGCCGCAGTGAACGACGAAGGGTGCGCCGGTCAGCTCGCAGGCCCGTCCTTGTCCCTCGGTGATGAAGGCGTGCCCGGCCGGCATGTCGGCGACCAGCTTCATGTTGGCGATGGGGATGCCGATGTCGCGATAATACTCCGCCGCCCGCGCCACGATGAGCGGCACCACGGTGTAGTCGTTGCGGCCCGAGAACAGGTAGAGCTTGTCCGCCTTCACACTCGCCAGCGGATCGATCTGCCCTTCGGCGGCGAGGCGTTCGGTGCGTTTGACGAGGCTCGCCACGTCGGGCACGCCCCAGATCTGCATGCCCGCCAGCATGCAGCCGTTGACCGCCTTGGACATGTTGAAGAAGGCCGCCGAGGGTCCCCACATCCAGTCGGCGAGCAGGCTTTCGGCGCAGCCATAGGGGCCGCCGGCGATGATCGCGGCGCCGACCACGTCGGCGGAATGGGCGACCTGGAACTGCCCGGCCATGTAGGCCCCCGACGAGATGCCGGACACCGAGGTCTGGTCGCGCGCCGCGCCGAGTGCCGGCAGCGGCACGGGCTTCTCCTCCACCACCGCGGCCGTCTCGGCCTGCGCCGCCACCACGCCGCACGCGACGAGACCGGCGAAGCCGAGCACTGCCGCCAGCGCGCGACCAACCAATTTTCTGCTGCGGCTCATGGCTGTCTCGCTCCTCACGCTTGGCGGTTCTTTCCCGCCGCGCGGGTGTCCAGGACCCGCATATCGCATTCGCGGACCGCGCGCATCAATCGACGAAGCGCGCCCGCGTCGGCAGACCGTAGAGCGTGAAGCTCGCCCACAGCGCCGGATCGGGGAAGCGCTCGCGCGTCTTGCGCATGGCCAGCTGCAGGGCGGCTTCCGGCAGCGGGGCGAGGTTCGTGAGCTTGATGAACTCGGTCATCAGGAACCGCGTCGCTTCGTCGTCGACGCTCCACAGGCTCATGACGACCTGTGCGGCCCCGGCATAGTGCCAGGCCCGTGCCAGTCCGAACACGCCACCCTCGAAGACCTTGCCGAGGCCGGACTGGCAGGCGCTCATGACAACGAGCGGATGCCGCTCCAGCTTCAGGCTGCGGATTTCGCGCGCGGCAAACATGCCGTCCTTCAGAGCCAGAAAGCTTGCATCCATCGGATTGACGCCGTCGGCGATGCCGTGGGTGGCGAAGTAGATCAGCGACAGCCGCGACTGTTCGGCCTTGAGGCGCCGCAGTACCGCGTCGTGGGTGGCGGCCGCGGCGAGCAGCGGCGTCGCGCCGACCAGCCGCGACACCTGCTCGACCTCGAGCCTGGCGCCGGGCAGCGGCTGAAACACCCAGGTGCGATCGGCGGAGAGGTCCGGATCGCCGATCATCAGCTTGGCGCCCGAGGTCGGCTTGAACTGTGGCCGCTCCCACGGCAGCAGTCCCTCGATATCGGCGAGCATGACCGGCATCACGAAGTCGATCAGCGCCTGCTCGCCGATCGGCAACGCCGCGAACGGCACGGTGCCGAGATCGCGGCTCGGCAGGATCAGCAGGCGCGCGATGTCCTTGCGGGCAAGGCGATCGGTCAGCGCCTTGGGCAGCAGCGTCTGGGAGGCCGCGCGCAACGTCGCGGCGGTGCGCTCGCGGGCGCTGGTGCGCGCCGCCTCGTCCTCGGCCGCCGTCTCCTCGTCGCCATTGGCGGCCGGTCGGAGCGGCGGCTGCGTGCGCAGACGGGGGCTGCGGGCGGCAATGCGGCGCTCGAGGCCGAGCCCGGAGCGCACGCCGGCGGCAATGCTGGTGGCAAGCGCGCCCTCGGCCCTCGGCAGTTGCGCGAAGACATCGACACCTTGCGCGGTGACCAGGAACGCACAACCGGTTTCGCCATAGACGAGCGCCGCTGTCGGCAGACCCTCGTCGCTCAGGCGGTCCATCTGCGCGCGCACGTCGGCTAGGACGACGGCGGCCGGGCGCGACGTCAGCACGAGGTCGGACGGCGATTTGGCCGGCAGCACACCGCGGCGGAACTTGTAGCGGAAGCCGATCTTGGCCCGCTCGTGTTGCTGCAAGGCGAGGCGCAACTGCTCGTCCGCCGGCTGGCCAGGATCGCAGGCGGCCGGGGTGCCCAGGGTGGCCTGGGCGGCGGTGGCCGCGGCCGTGCCGGCCGCGCGCTCGCCCGTCGGCGCGCGCGCGCGCGCGGGGCTGGGCGCTGCCGGTTTGGCAAGCGCCGGGCCGATGGCCTCGGAGGGCTTTGGCTGGGCCTTTTGCGGCGCGCGCGCGCCTGCCGGCGAGGCTGCGCCCGGCAGCTGGTTGGTGCGCTTGGGCGCAGCCGCCGGAGCCTCCTCGCGCCGCAGCCACTCGTTCTCCTGCGCCAGGACGGCGCTTGCCAGCACGATCAGACCGGTCGCCAATGCCGGCAGCCGGATGCCGCACCGAGCCCGCCTGATCGCTCGCGCCGTCGCCGCCGTCATGGCTCGATTGACTGCCGCTGTCGCCTGCCGTGTCACGCCGTGCCTCCAGGCTGGATCACGATTGCCCTGCGCGGCGCAGGTTCGCACGATCCCGCGCCTGGGGGGAAGTGACACGCGATTGCCAACGCGCACCGAAGGCATCCGCCTCATTTCAGGCGCACGGTGACGCGGTCGACACGGCCACGGGCATCGATGACGGAGAGCTTGATGAAGCCGCGCCCGTCCGGCTGCCAGGTGGCCTCGCGCTTGTGCGGGTCGGAGCCGATCGGCGCGCCGTCGACGAGCCAGGTCAGCGGCAGCGCGCCGCCCTCCGCCTTCAGCACCACCGGATCGGGCGTACCGGCGGTATCGCCATCATCGACGTCGAGCTCGGCGCGGTCGGGCGGGAAGGCGATGGCCACAGCAGGCTCGACGACCCCGCCGGTGATTGCGACCGCCGTCTCCTCGCCGCCTTCGTGGAAACGCTTCAGCGGCGGCGGAAGGTCGGCGCCCGCTGCGATCACTGCGTCGGCCGGCGGCTGCGGCAACGGCACGCGGCGTTCGCCCAGGCGCTGGAAGGCGTCGAACAGGATCGGCGCGGCGGCCGAGCGGCCGGTGAGACCGGGCGTCGCGGCACCATCGGCGCGCCCCACCCACACCGCGATGGTGTGGCGGCCGTCATAGCCGATCGACCATGCGTCGCGATAGCCGTAGGAGGTGCCGGTCTTGTAGGCGATGCGCCCGCCGAGGGTCGCGGGGGGCGGTGGCGCGTCCTTCAAGATATCGGTGACGTACCACGCGGCGACCGGCGACAGCAGGCGGCGCTCGGATGCGTTGCGCAGCCGCGGCACGAGGCTGTGCTGCGTGATGTCGAGATGCGTTGGTCCCTCGCGGCGAATTTTCAGCGGCACCGGATCGCCACCGCGCGCGAGACCGGCATAGAGCGCCGCCATGTCCTGCATGCGCAGGCCGATGCCACCGAGCGCGACGGCCAGCGTCGGCTGCGTGCGCGGCGGCAGTGCCGGCACCATGCGCAGCCGGCGCAGGCGGCCGACGAGACGTCCGGGGCCGACCGCGTTCAGAACCTTCACCGCCGGGATGTTGAGCGAGTTGCCGAGCGCCTCGCGCATCGTCACCGTGCCGTGGAAATCGTCGTCGAAATTCTTCGGGCTGTAGTTGCCGAAGCGAACCGGGCGGTCCTCGATCAGCGTCTCGGGATGCGCCAGCCCCTGCTCGAAGGCGAGACCGTAGATGAGGGGCTTCAAGGTGGAGCCCGGCGAACGTACCGCCTTCACCATGTCGACCGCGCCCTGCCGCGTATCGTCGAGATAGCCGGCCGAGCCGACATAGGCCAGCACCTCGCCCGTGGTGTGATCGAGCGCCAGCACGGCGGAGGAGAGCTTGCCGCCGAGCGCGCGTGTGTGCTCGCCGGCCAGCGTCTCCAGGCTCTGCTGCAACTCGCGGTCGAGCGTCGTGCGATGCACGAGGCGGTCGGGCTCGCGCTTCAGCTCGGCTTCGGCCAGATGCGGCGCCAGCTTGGGGAACTCCCGGCGCACGCGCGGCACCGGCTCCGCCTTGGCGCGGGCCGCTTCCGCCGCCGTGATGATGCGCGCCGCCACGGCACGGTCGAGCACGCGGTTGCGCGCGATCTCGGCCGCCTTGGCGTGGCGATCCGGACGGCGCGCCTCGGGCGACTGCGGCAGCGCGACGAGCAGCGCGGCCTCCGCGATGGAGAGTCGCTTCGGCTCGCGGCCGAAATAGGCGAGAGACGCCGCGCGCACGCCCTCGATGTTGCCGCCGAACGGTGCCATGCGCAGGTAGACACGCAGGATGTCCCCCTTGCTCACGGCGCGTTCGAGCTGGATGGCGCGCGCCATCTGCCGGAGCTTGCCGGAGCCGGTGCGCTCGTGGCGCTGATCGAGCAGGCGCGCCACCTGCATGGTGAGCGTCGAGGCACCGGACACGAGCCGCCCGTGGCGCAAGAGCTGCAGGCTCGCCCGCGCCACCGCCAGCGGATCGACGCCGGGATGGCGCCAGAAATGCCGGTCCTCGAAGGCGAGCAGCATGGCGACGTAGCGCTTGTCCACATCGGATGCTTCGACAGGGAGACGCCAGCGGCCGTCCTGCGTGGTGAAGGCGCGCAGCAGGCGGTCGTTGCGGTCGAGCACGGAGACGGAGAAGCGCTCGGCCTGCTCCAGCGGCAGAGGATCTAGATGGCGCGCCTTGTGGTCGAGCACGGCGACGAGCGCCAGCGGCGGCAGCGCCAGTGCCGCGCCGACAGCGATAACGGCGCGGATCGATGACAACCACGGGATGCGGGCGATGAGACGAGCCATCATGTCGCGTGAGCCTTCGTCCTTGAGAGGCAGCGTTTGCAAGTCGGTGGCTTCAGTTTCACTTCTCCCTCTCCCCCGGGCGAAGCACTGCTTCACGCAACAGGAGAAGGGACAGGTCGTTCAGCTCGCTGCACTTCCCACCTCATCACTTCTCCCTCTCTCCGTCCGAGCGAAGCTCGGCTTCGCCGAGGGGAGAGGGGCGGGTGAGGGGGCTTGCCACGCCGCATTTCATGTGTCGCCTCCCCTCATCCTAACCTTCTCCCCCGAGGGGAGAAGGGACGGGTCGTGCAAGTGGCTCTGTTTCCCCCTCTCCCCATTTCTGCACTTCAATGGGGAGAGGGTCAGGGTGAGGGGCCTGCCGCGAGCGCTTCCCAGGCCGAACGCCCCCTCCCACGCGCGCCATCACTCCTTCGGCGTGATGGTGAGACGGCCGGCGGCCGAGCGGGCGTGCCGCTCGGGGCGATACATGTCCTCGGCGGTGGCGGCCGGATGGACGAAGGTGCCTGGTGTCACGGCGCGCACGATATAGGCGACGCTGGCGGTGGAGACGAGCTTCGGCTTTGTGCTGGCCTCCGCCTGTGCCGTCTGCTCGTTGCCGTGGTTCTCGCCAGCGGCTTCGCCTTCGCCCTCGCTCGCCTCGGCACCGTCATTGGCGCCGTCACCCGAGGCGGCCGCCTGCGTCACGCCGGAGCCGAAGAAGTTGAAGGCGGCGACGAAGCGGTCGTCGCGGAACTCCGTGTGCTCCGGCTTCAGCTGCCCCTTCAGCCAGTCGAGGGCCTTGATGTCGCCGCCCTCGACCAGACGCGGGTTCTCGATCTCGAGGCCGGCAGGCAAGCGATCGACCACCAGCAGGCGACCGCCCGCCTCCTTGGCCTCGACCTTGACCACGGCGACGAGGCGCTCGTTCTGCTTCAAGGTGGCCGTGCCGCCGCTGGCGCTCTTCAGGTCGACGGGCTTGCCGTCGAGCGTGAAGAAGCTGCGTTCCACCTTGAGGCCCTTGGCGGCGGCCGGCTCGGGCGTCAGCGCCGCGCCGAGCACGGTGATGACGGCATCGGTGGCCTGCTCGCTCTCGTTGCTGACGGTGATCGGCGCACGCGCCAGGTCCTCGGCCGTGAAGGCGCGCGTCAGCGAGCCCGTGATGGTCTGGCCGTTGACGGAAAGCAGCGTGCTCTTGGCCTCGTCGGCGAGCGCGTTGGCGGCGAGCATCATCCACGCCTGCTCCTGCGTGGACGTATGCGAGCGGGCGCGGTACGCCTTGGCGACGAGGCCGACGAGGCGCGGCGTTTCCGCCTTGGCGACGCCGGTCTCCGAGGCGAGCGTCACCAGCGCCGCGCCGTCACGCAGGTTCGACCCGAAGTCGGCGCGCGAGACGGTTTCCTTGGCCGGCGCATCGAAGGCGACGAGGGCCGCCTTCATGGCCCGCTCGGCGCGCTCCTTGTCGCCGATCATGGCCAGCGCCGCGCCGAGCTGGGCCTTCGCCAGCGGCGTCGCGAAGCGGTCGAGGCGCGTGTCGACGTAGTAGCGCAGCTCGCCCGCCGCCGAGCGGCCGTTGCGCGCCAGCACATAGAGCGCATAGGCGCGCTCCTCGCCGCCGTTCTTGAAGTCCTGCGCGTAGGCGACGAAGTTCTGCAGCTTGTCGAGCGCCTGCGCGAACGACTGCTGGCGCACCTGATAGCCTGCCTCCTTGGCCCGCGTCAGGAAGTCGGTCACGTATGCGGTCAGCCACATGTCGGCGGCATAGGGGCCCCAGACGCCGAAGGCGCCGGACGCATCCTGCATCTCGAACACCCGATCCACCGCGCCCTGCACGCGCTCGCGGATCTGCTGATCGACGCCCAGCCCGAGCTCCTTGGCCACGGCATTGGCGTAGACCAGCGGCATGGCGCGAGAGACGGTCTGCTCGGCGCAGCCGTAGGGGTAGCGGTCGAGCGCGGCCAGCACGCCGGCCACGTCGAGACGCGCGGCCGGGCCCACCGTGAGATTGACGCGCGTGCGCCCGGCGATCATGTCGTGCACGAGATCGGGCGCCAGCGTCAGCTTGCCCTTGCCCGCGATCGAGGCCACCGTGGTCCGCTTGATGTCGCCCGCCGGCGGCTTCACCTCGAAGCGCAACTGGCGCTTGACGACGATGCTGTCGGGGCCGAGCACGTTGACATTGTAGATCGCCGCGCCGACATCGGCGGGCTTCAGCGCCACGCGGTCCGACTTGCGCTCGTTGGGCTTCAGCGGCAGCGAGGTCCTGCCGACCGGCACATAGGTGAGGCCGGCGGCGCCGGGCTTGGTCTCATCGCGCTCGACGACGACATTGTAGTCGCCGGCCGGGCTATCGATGTTGTGCACGGAAACGTCGAGGCGCGCCTCGTCGCCCAGCGTCAGGAAGCGCGGCGCTGACGCCGTCACCGCGATGCGGTCGCGCACGATGACATCCTTGCTGCCGTGGCCGACCTTGTCAGATGACCACGCCACCGCCATCACGCGCACGGTGCCGTTGAAGTCGGGCAGGGGAAAATCGACCTTGGCCGAGCCCTCCTGGTCGACCTTCACGATGCCGGAATAGAGCGCGACCGTCGCTTCCACCGGCGGGCTGCCGTCCATCGACATGCCGCTGCCGCCCATGCCGTCGCCGCCCGAGCGCAGGCGCCCGCGCTCCGCGTTCATGCCGTCGATGAGACGGCCGTAGTAGTCGCGGATCTCGAGCCCGAGCTGACGCTGGGCGTAGAAGTGCGCTCCCGGCGCCGGGATCTGATAGCGGGTGAGATTGAGGATGCCGAGATCGACGGCGGCGACCGTGACGCGCGCCTCCTCGCCGGCCTTCAGTCCGCCGACCTTGGCGGTGATGGCCATGCGCTCGCTGGAGCGGATCTTCTCCGCCGTATCGAGCGACACCTTGAGCGTGCGCTCGGCCGTATCCATCGGCAGCCATTTGACGCCGATGGCACGGCTCGGCATGCGCTTCGCCTTCTCGTCCATGGCGCGGTACATCATGGCCGTGACGTAGGCGCCCGAGCCCCAGCCTTCGCCGACGGTGACGGGAACCTCAGCGCCTCCCTTCGGCACGTCGACCTCGTGCGAGGCGAGGATGCCGTTCGACAGCACGGCGACGAGAGCCTTGCCGGCCTGCTTCGACGCGATGCGAACCTTGGCCGTCTCGCCCACCTTGTAGCTCGCCTTGTCGAGCGCGATGTCCAGGTTCTCCGGGCTGTCGCTCGCCTCGCTGGAGGCATACCAGCCGACGTTGAAGGCGTAGCTCGAGGCCGGGCCGTCCGGCTCGGCGGAGGCGACCTCCAGGCGATAGCGTCCCCAGCCGACCTTGGCCGCGATCCTGGCCGGCGTGTCGGCGCTCACGTCGAGCGTGCCGTTGGCCGCCTTGCGCGTGATGGTGATCGGCTCGTACTGCCAGTTTCCGTCACGGCTGTACCACTGCCAGCTGGTCTCGACGCGCAGCAGCTCCCAGCGCAGGCCCTTGGCCGCCGACGCCTTTCCGGAGGCGTCGAGCGCGATGACCTCGAAGTTGGCGGTCTCGTCCTCCTGCAGTCCTGCCTGCGGAAACACCGGCTTGATGCCGAGCCGCGGCTGGCCGAGATCGACCGGCACGTTCACGACGCGCTCCAGCGTGCGTCCGCCCGGCTCGCGCAGGCGCACGATGACGTCGGCTTCCAGTGCGCGCGCCGTCCGGGTGATGGCCGGCAGCTGGATCGGCAGCACCGCGCGGCCCTCGGCATCCGTTGCCGGCATGCCGTCGAGCGTCTTGCGCACGGGCGTGAACTTCTCGTCCGCGAGGCCGAACTTGTAGCCGGGGAAGCCGGCCACGTCCTTCGCCGACGGCTTGACGTTGATGTCGGCCTCCACCGCGAGGTTCGCCGCGGCCGGGCCGTAGAGATAGCGGCCGAGCGCGGTGACGTTGAACGCCTGCTCCGGCTTGAGGGCGCCGGCCGCCGGCTCGAGCTTCAGGTCCAGGCGTTCCGGAACGAAGTCCTCGACCAGGAACGCGACCTGCGCGATCGGATCCGCTTTCGGGTCGGCGTGCAGCTTGGCGCGCCAGGTGCCGGTCATGACGCCGGAGCCCAACGCGAGCGTGGCCGAGCGCCCGCCGAGCCCCATGTCACTGAGCGTGAAGCGCTTGTGCTCGACGCCATCTGGGCGCGTGACGATCAGCGTCGTCGGCAGGCTCGCCGCCTTGCCGGCGCGGTCGCGCACCAGTCCGGTGAGATAGACGCTTTCGCCGGGCCGATAGACGCCGCGTTCGGCGTAGAGGAAGCCGTCGAGCGGACCCGAGGCGGCGCGCCCCGACACGCCGCGGTCCGAAAGATCGAAGGCGGAAGCGGTCAGATCGAGGAAGGCGTATTCGCCGCCGCCCTTCATCTCGGCGACGAGCAGCGCCGGCTGCTGCCCGCCTTCACCCTTGCCGAGTCCGGCGGGGAAGCGCACGTAGCCCCTGGCGTCGCTGGTCGCCGTGCCCAGCACCTCGTTGTTCTTGGCGACGAGGCGAACCTCGGCGCCGGCCACCGGATCGGCCGAGGCCAGCGAGCGGACGAAGGCATGCACGCCGTCGTCGCCCGACAGCGCGGTGAGGCCGAGATCGGAGACGACGAACCACTGCGTGGCGTGGTCGCTGTGCTCGCTCTTGCGGTCGGAGGGACGGGCGATCATGGCATAGGCGCCGGGCTTCAGCGTGCCGATGGCGTCGCTCACCGGGAAGGCCGTCGTCACCTCGTCGTTGAGCTTCGTCGAAACGTCCATCTCGCCCTTGTAGACGAGGCTGCCGGTCTGATCCTTCAGGCGCTCGGCGTCGTATGTCGACAGCTGCCGCTGCAGCTCGCCGCCCTGCAGCGCGGTGGCGAGGCTGCGGTCGCCGATGCGATAGACCTCGAGCGCGAGGCGCGTCGTGTTGACCGAGACGACCGGAATGCCCTGCTGGCCGCGCGAAGGCAGCACGTAGCTTTTCCCAGTAAAGCGCACGAACGGCTTGCGGTCCGGGATGTAGGCGGCGATCGTCGCCGGCTTCTCGATGGCCTCGCCGACATCGGAGGGCAGGCCGGCGCGCAGGCCGATCTCGTAGCGCTGGCCGTGCGCGAGGCCTTCGAGGCACAGCTGCTTGTCCTCGGCGACGACATTCTGCGGGTCGCGGCCGTCGATGGAGACGAACTTGGCGAAGTCGGACTGCGTGCGCGACAGGCGCTCGGAGAACTGCAGGCAGAGGCGCGGCGTCTGCGCGTCCGCGTCGGTCTTGTAGTCGACCATGCGGAAGCCGTGCTCGCTGCGCAGCTTCTCGTAGGAGGCGCGCGTTTCCGCGTCCTCGTTGAGGGCGAGGCTCTGCTTCACGGCGTCGAGCGCCGGACGCCACAGCGAGCGCCGCGCCAGCGCCTCGCCGAGCACGACGAGAGCCCGCGCCTTGAAGGCCGGCGAGCCGCCGCGCTCGTAGGCCCGGAAGGCGGCGGCGCTGGCGTTGACGGGGAGATCGTAGCGCTCCGAGCCCTTGTCGGCGTCGGGCTTCACGGCGAGCAGCGCTTTGGCGAGGCCAAGCCAGCCTTCGCCCGTGCGCGGCTCGGCGACCACGGCCTGTGCGTACTCGCGCGCGGCGGCGCGGGCGTCGGTTGCCAGCAGCCGCTCGCCGGCCTGCCGAAGGTCGGCGGCCTTGCGGACCGGCGCGCCGCCGGCCGCCGGCTTCCAGGAGGCCTTCAGGAACGTCTCGTAGCGATCGGCATCCTTGGCCACGACGGGGTTGTGAAAGCCGGGCTCGGCGGCGCCCGGCTTCTCGGTGCCCGGCTTCTGGGCCGCCGGGGGCGTTGCCTTCGGCGCGGCGGCCTGTGGAGCCTCCTGACTGCTGGCCGGGGCCACGAGATTCGGTGCTGCGGCGAGAAGGGCAGCTAGGGAGAGTGGAGCGAGGAAGCGCATGGGGGCTTTCCTTGTTGGCCTGTCGAAGACTTGGTTGCGGTTGCGCGTGACCAGCCAAGCACATGGCCCGCGCGGAAAAATCAGAATGCGACGCCTGCCAGTATGACCCATCGGCCGGCACGGAGAAGCCTAGGTTCAGGGAACGGCCGAACCCTGGCGGCAGTACGACACTTATCCGCCGATGCGGGCTGTTTCGTCTTTTTTTCGCCGCCGTGGATAAATTGTCGTGCCCATCCGGCAAAGACTACGACACATCTGGCGCTGGGCTCAAAAGGCTGCGATCAACTGCGGTGCGATCTTCGGCCTCGCCGCGCGGGATGCTCGCCCTCGACCTGGGGCGGCGCATTCCCTGGCGGCTCCGCCATATCGAAACGGCACAACCGCCGACGGATCGTTTGCCGCGCGCATCGAGCCGCCGCGTCCTGCGGCTCGTCGATACTCAGCGTGCGCAGTCCGTTTACCGGCTCGCCGGTAGCGTACGCGGCTCGAGCCTCGCGCCTCGCGCCCTGACCTCTTCCCCCGCGACCCGGGCGCCTGGATCAACCTCGACCTGCCTGGAGCCCCGTGCGCGCCATGACTGAGATCGTCCATATCGCGACCGCCATCGGCGCCTTCCTCGCCGTGCTGATGACGATCGTGTTCGTGCACGAACTCGGACATTTTCTTGCGGCGCGGTGGTGCGGCATCAAGGTGCGCACGTTCTCGATCGGCTTCGGCCGCGAGCTGTGGGGCTTCACCGATCGCTATGGCACGCGCTGGAAGCTGGCGCCGATTCCGCTCGGCGGCTTCGTCAGTTTCGCCGACGACGCGAGTGCGGCGAGCCTCGAGGCCGCCGCTTCCGCCGCCCGTCCGCTCGGCGGCTTCCACACCGCGCCGCTCGCGCATCGCGCGCTCGTCATCGTTGCCGGGCCGCTGGCGAACTTCCTGTTCGCCATCGCCATCTACGCCGGCCTGCAGATGGCCGTCGGCGTGCGCGAGCTGGAGCCGCGCATCGGCAGCATCGCGCCGGGCTCGGCGGCGGAGACGGCGGGCCTGCGTGTCGGCGACGTGGTGCTCACCGTTGATGGCAGCGCCGTCACCGGTTTCCGCGAGGTCGAACGCCTGCTGACGCTCGGCGCCGGCCGACCCAATGCCATCCGCGTGACGCGCGGCGCCGAAACGCTCGATCTTGCCATCACGCCGCGCGTTTCCGAGCGCACGGGCGAGCTGGGCGCTACCGTCAACGCCGTCGAAACCGGAATGAAGCCGCATGTCGCCCCTGTCGTCGGCAGCCTGACGGCGGGGCAGCCGGCCGAGCTGGCCGGCCTCGTGCGAGGTGATCGCATCCGCGCCGTCGACGGCCGCGCGATCGAGAACTACGACGAACTGGTCGCGGCGATCGTGGCGAGCCCCGGCCGCGCCCTTCGTCTCGATGTGGAGCGCGGCGCCACGCGGCTCGACATCGCCGTCACGCCGCTGGTCTGGCAGCAGAAGACAGCGGACGGCGCGACGAAGACCATCGGCCGCCTCGGCGTCGGTATGAAAACGCCGGAGCCGCGGCCGCTCGCCCTGCTGCCCGCGCTCGCCGCCGGCACGCAGGAGACCGGCCGCAACGTCGTCGACACGCTGGCCGGCCTGAAGGCGCTGTTCTCCAGCCGCAATGCCGCTGCCCAGGTCGGTGGGCCGCTGATGATGGCCGAGGCCACGGCCGAGATCGTGCAGTTCGGCATCGAGCCGATGTTGCTGTGGACGGCGCTGCTGTCGGCCAATCTCGGCCTGTTCAACCTGCTGCCGATCCCGGTGCTCGATGGCGGCCACCTGCTGTTCCAGGCGCTGGAGGCCGTGCGCCGCCGCCCGCTGTCCGCGCGCATGCAGACCCTGACGCTGAAACTCGGCGCCGCCGTCATCATCGGCATGATGGTGCTGGTCAACCTGTCCGACCTGCTGCGTCTCGGCCGCCGCCTGCTGAGCTGATCCGAACGCGAGCGTCTGGATGCGGGGCATCTGGATGACGACAAGGGTGGAATGCTTTCGCGCGGTGTGAGCTACGCCGCCGAACCGCTGGGCCTGCACCGCTGCGACACGCGCCTTGCGGTCCGGCGCGGCCACGTGCCATGACGGTTCTCCGGTTTCGGCCGCCGGGATGCTTGCCGCAGGGATCAGGGACGGCACGCGCGGCCGGGCGTCCCCCGTCGCGGCCGAGGTCGGCGCGCTGCTCCCTTCGCGTTCTCCGCTTCCAGGATCCCGCTCATGCTGATGCGCGTCGCGCCGGCCCTCTTCGTTCTGCTGTGGTCGACCGGCTTCATCGGCTCCAAGCTCGGTGCGGCCGATGCCGAGCCGTTCACCTTCCTGTCGCTGCGCTTTCTTGCGGTGCTGGCGCTGTTCCTGCCGGTCGTCGCCTGGCGCCGTCGCATGGCGCGCGGGTGGAACGAGCGCGGGCATGCCATGGCCGCCGGGGCGCTGATCCACGGTGCCTATCTCGGCGGCGTGTTCTGGGCTATCCGGCATGGCATGCCGGCGGGTGTGGTGGCGCTGATCGTGTCGCTGCAGCCCATCGCCACCGCCGTGCTGGCGGGGCCGCTGTTCGGCGAGCGGCTGTCGGGGCGACACTGGGCGGGCCTCGCGCTCGGCCTCGTCGGTGCGGTGCTGATCCTGTCGCCCAAGCTGCGCGCGCTGGGCGAGATGACCCAGACCGCCGCACAGGGCATCGATGCGGCAACGGTGACGGCTGCCGTGCTGGCGCTCGCCGGCATCACCGCCGGCACGCTGTATCAGAAGAAGTTCGCCGCCCGCATCGACCTCGTGGTCGGGGCCGTATGGCAGTACATCGGCGCGCTGGCCGTGGTCGGGCCGGCGGCGCTGCTGCTGGAGACGCGGGCCGTCAACTGGACGCCGAACTTCATGTTTGCCCTCGGCTGGCTCGTGGTCGTGCTGTCGATCGGCGCCATCTCGCTGCTGATGCTGCTCATCCGCCAGAACGCGGTCGCCAGCGTCTCCGGCCTGTTCTACATGGTACCGGCCGTGACGGCGGTGATCGCCTACGGCCTGTTCGGCGAGACGCTCGATGCCTGGCAGTTGACGGGGCTCGTGCTGGCAACGCTGGCGGTATTGATGATCGCCTCCGCCAGGCCGGCCGGCCCGCCGGCCGCCGCAAAGCCGTCCGACTGATCAGATACCCGGTGATAACTCGCGGCATTCGCACGACAAATGGCGCGTGGTTGGTGGACGCTGGGCCTGCGCGAACGTAGAGTGATCGGCATTCATTCGTGGTGGCGCCGGCCTTCTCCAGGTCGCGCCACCCGGGCGTGGGCCGTGTCGCGCGGCTGACGGTGAGGGACGATTTCGTTGACTCGGGATGCACGGGGGAAGGTCGGCACGACATGACGGACGGTAGTGATCTCAAGGCAGTATTGGTGCGGGCTCGCACGCTCGCGGGCGAGCGGCTGGCGGCCGATCCGGCATGGCGCGCCCTGCAGCAGCTGCGCACTCTCAATGGCCAGAGTGCCGGCGAGCCGGCGCCGGGTGCGGTTCGGCTGGCCGCGACCCTCGAGACGGAGCTGGCCGGCAACGCGTATGTTGCCGTGGCCCGCAAGATCGACGAGGCGGTCGCGCTGCTCGAGGCCGCCGCGACGGCGGCTTCGTCGGGCGCCGTTCCCGGTGCGCCCGCGCCGCATGCGGTGCCCCCGGCGGGTGGTGCGGCGGGTGCTGCCGCGGGGCTCGTCGACGACCTGACGCGCATCCGTGGCATTCGTCCGGCGCTGGCCGCCGATCTCAACCGACTCGGCGTGCGCAATTTCCGTCAGATCGCCACGTGGACGGCGGCGGAGGTGCACAGCATCGGCACCGCGCTCGGGCTCGACGGGGCCATTCATCGCCAGTGCTGGATCGAGCAGGCGGCCATGCTCGATGCACGCCGGCCGAAGCCGCAGCCAATCCCCGCGCCAGACACCGCCGTGCAGCAGCCCGCGTCGGCTCCCGCAGCCTCGGGGGCGGGCGAGGCCGCGTCGGGAGCCGCTGCGCCTTCGCCGGCTCCTGCTCATGCCGTGGCGCCGGTCGCGTCGGCGCAGTCTCTCTCGGCGCTGGCCGCGTCCGCCGCGGAAACCGGCGCCGTGACGGAAGCCTTGACCAATCTGTTGGCCAGCTTGCCGGGGGCACCACCGCCCTCAGCCGCCGAGATCAACCAGGAGGCGCGGGAGGCGATCCACCGCCCTTTTGACGAAGCCGCGGCGCCAGCGCCGCAGCCGGCCGCCGCCGAAGTCGCGGCCGCCGGTTCATTGGCTGTCGCGGATGCGTCCGCGGCTCAGGCTCCGCCGCCTGAGGCCTCGGAGCCGCCGGGGGGAGCGCCGGGCATCGCCGCCCTGGCAGACCCGGTTCCGCATCCGGCGGCCCTGTCCGCCGTTGGACCGGAGGCGCCTGCGGAGCCGACAGCTTCGGCGCCTGTGGCCGGCGGCGGGTCGGGACCGGCAGAGGTCGCCTCGGTGGCGGCCATTGCCGACGCGCCGCTGCCCGACGACGACCTGGAAGCCATCTCCGGGGTCGATGCCGAGATGGCGGAGCGGCTGCGGGCATACGGTCTGCCCCGCTATGCCGACATCGCGGCATTGACGACGACGCAGGTCCTCGTCGCCGAGGTTCACCTCATGGCCCCCTTGCGCATCCGTCGCCAGGGTTGGATCGAGCAGGCGGCCATGCTCGCGCGCGGGGCGTTGACGAGCTACGCGGCCCGTCGCGCCAACGGGCTGCCGCCGTTGGCGCCGCGTCCCGATGATGCGCCTTGGGTGCGTGCGCCACTGACACAGCGGGTGTCGGCTCCGCGCCTGCCATCGGCCGGAGCAGCGGCTGCCGCGCCGCCCGCTTCCGCCATGCCGCGGCCGGTCGTGCCGCAGCCGGTCGTGCCGACACCCTCGATCACGGCGCCGCGGGCGCCCGTTCCCCTGCCGCCCCTGCACGCACCGGCGCCCGAACGCGTGGCCGTGACCGCGCGGGCGGAACTGGCTGCCGCCGTGGCACCGTCGCCCGCGCCGGAAGCGCTGGCTCCGCGCGCGCCGGTCGCGCCGCGTCTGGCCGATCTGTCATCGCGCGAAGCCCGCCGTCTCGAGCGCAGCGGCGACGCGTTGCAGCCGGGCCTTGCTGCCGCGCTCGCCGCCGCCGCGGCCGCGGGCAGCACGCTTGCCGAGAGCGACACCGGCCAGCGATCCGTGGCCCGCCGCTCGTTGGCCGACATGGTCATGCCGCTGGCGCGGCGCGGCTCCAGCGTCGACCTGCGGCAATGGCGCCGCGATGCGGAGAACGAGGCCGTCGCGCTCGCGGGCGCAGCGGCGAGTGCGGAGCCGATCGGGCTCCCTGCGCTTCCGCCGCCCGAGACGGCGCCGGAGGACCGCCCCGCGACCGACGACGCCGATTTCGATCCGGTCGGCGAGGCCGAGGTGCTCATTGTGGCGCATCAGGCCGACGCGGCCGCGCCGGGCGGGCCCGGCGTGGCGTCGGGCGGGGACGGCGATGCCCGCACGCCGGCGCAGTTCATCAAGTCGCGCCTGCAACGCCGCGCCGTCGACGACGACCTCGATGGCGGAGCTGCGACCGACACCGCGCTGCCTTTCGAGGAGGCATCGGTTGAGATCGTGGTGCCGGGTGGAGGCGCGCCCGAGACCGGCCGCATCGCCCCGACCGCCGCGCCACCGTCCAGCGGCCTCAGACGTCTCGTCAAGGCGCTGACGGGCGACGAGCCCAAGCGGTAAACGCCGCGTACGCGGTTGCCCGGCAGGGTTTGCCGTGCCGAAGTGTCTGGCCGGAGTGATCCGGGGCGCGGCAAAGAAACGTTTTGCCATGCGTAGGCAGGCCATTATGGTGTGCCGCGAAATGACGCCTGAATGGCGTTCCGCGACGTGAGCTGCTGCTGCAACGCTCGGCGTCGTCGGGGCGCCGCCACCCGCCCACCTCATCCCCAATCCCCAGCGCTGCCGCTTGCACACTGAAGGAGCACCCATGTCGACTGCTGCCACGGCGAAGAAGGGCCCCGAGAAGGCCACCCCGAGCGTGCTCACCGAGGGCCCGGAGCGGCTGTTCACCCGCTGCGGCATCGCGCTCACCGAGGCCGACAAGGTGCTGGCCTCGGCCCGCACCGGCGTGCGTCGCAAGGTCGAGGACGAGGGGCTCGACGGGGCCCAGCATGCCGCCCACGGCCTCGCCTGGCTCGCCACCACGGTCGAGGGCCTGCGCCAGATGCTGCACTGGGCCGAGCGCCTGAAGGCGGAAGGCCGGCTCGGCGAGATCGAGACGCTGCTGCTGGCGGCGGCCTATGCCGAATACTGCGCGCAGATCGTCGGCGGCATCCCGATGAGCCAGTGCGAGATCATCCGCGCCGCCGACCTCGGCGTGCGCCGGGACGAGATCCGTCACTTCGAGGACAACGTCGCCGAGCTGATCGCGCACGGCTCGACGGACGCGCTGAAGGCCCGCCTCGCCGAGCTGATCGGAGAGCATCCCGGCGCCACCACCTACGGCGACAGCGGCCTCGACGAGACGCATGCCGCCATCCACGAGCAGATGCGCAAGTTCTCGGAAGCCGAGGTGGTGCCGCACGCCCACGAGTGGCACCTGAAGAACGAGTACATCCCGATGGAGATCATCGAGAAGGTGGCCGAGCTCGGCGTGTTCGGTCTGACGCTGCCGGAGGAGTACGGCGGCATGGCGCTCGGCAAGGAGTCGATGTGCATCGTCTCCGAGGAGCTGTCGCGCGGCTACATCGGCGTCGGCTCGCTCGGCACCCGCTCCGAGATCGCCGGCGAGCTGATCCTCAACAACGGCACCGAGGAGCAGAAGGCGAAGTACCTGCCCAGGATCGCCTCCGGCGAAATGCTGCCGACCGCCGTGTTCACCGAGCCCAACACGGGCTCCGACCTGGCCAGCCTCAAGACCCGCGCGGTGAAGGAGGGCGACACCTACAAGGTGACCGGCCAGAAGACGTGGATCACGCATCCCGTGCGCGCCGACGTCATGACGCTGCTGGTGCGCACCAACCCCAACGAAAAGGGCTACAAGGGCCTCTCCATGCTGCTGGCGGAAAAGCCGCGCGGCGACGATGCCACGCCGTTCCCCGCCCAGGGCATGCAGGGCGGCGAAATCCACGTCCTGGGCTATCGCGGCATGAAGGAGTACGACATCTCCTTCGACGCCTTCGAGGTGCCGGCGGCCCACCTGCTCGGCGGCAAGGAGGGCGAGGGCTTCAAGCAGCTCATGAATACCTTCGAGGCCGCCCGCATCCAGACCGCGGCGCGCGCCGTCGGCGTCGCCCAGTGCGCCATGGATCTGGGCCTCAAGTACGCCCAGGAGCGCATCCAGTTCGGCAAGCCGATCTATGCGTTCCCGCGCGTCGCCAACAAGATCGTCATGATGGCGGTGGAAATCCAGGTGGCGCGTCAGCTCACCTATTTCGCCGCGCGCGAGAAGGATCAGGGCCGCCGCTGCGACCTCGAGGCCGGCATGGCGAAGCTCCTCGGCGCCCGCGTCGCCTGGGCCTGCGCCGACAACGCGCTGCAGATCCACGGCGGCAACGGCTTCGCGCTCGAGTATCCGGTGAGCCGCGTGCTGTGCGACGCCCGCATCCTCAACATCTTCGAGGGCGCCGCCGAGATCCAGGCCCAGGTCATTGCCCGCCGCCTGCTCGAAGGCGCGAACTGAGGCCTGGGCGCTCGCGAAATTCCGCTGTTCGACGCGGCCGGAGAGGACACCTCTCCGGCCGCTGTCGTTTGACGGGCCATGGAGAACGGTCGCGTGCGCTTGTTCGGCGCGGGACGAAGCCATACAAGGCGTGATCGTCTCGGCCGCACGGGGATTCGGAATTTTGACGCCGCAGCAGTTCGTCGAAAAATGGTCTGCGAGCACGCTGACCGAGCGCCAGGGAGCACAGTCGCACTTCATCGACCTGTGCCGCATGCTGGGCGTCGATGCGCCGGGCGACCAGGGCGCCAATACCGACAGCTACACCTTCGAGAAGGGCCTGACGAAGTCGGGCGGCGGATCGGGGTGGGCCGACGTCTGGAAGCGCGGTTGCTTCGGTTGGGAATACAAGAACCGGGGTGAGAATCTCGCCGACGCCCTGAAGCAGCTCAAGCTCTACAACGAGAGGCCGGCGTGGCTCGATCACGCGCACCGCGATCTCGACCGCGCCGTGGCCGCCGCCTACGGCTGGACCGACTGGGGCGCCGGTTTGCCGGATGACGTGATCCTGGAGCGCCTGTTCAAGCTCAACCAGGAGCGTGCGGGGCGTCCGCCGGCTTCGGGCTCGCGAGCGCCCCGATGACGCCGCCGGTCGAGGTGCGCAACCTGCTCGGCGGATTGCCGGCGGCGCGCGATGGCGAGGTCGGGCAGTTGCTGCTCGCCGCCGAAGGCGTGCGGCTGGAGCGCATCGTCTCGCACGGGCAGGCGTCGCCGCCGGGCTTCTGGTACGACCAGGATGACGCCGAGTGGGTTATGGTCGTGACAGGTGCCGCGCGCCTCGCCATCGAGGGACAGGCGGACGACCTGACGCTCGGGCCGGGTGACGCGGTCTACCTGCCGGCGCATTGCCGGCATCGCGTCAGCTGGACCGACCCCGCTCAGCCGACCGTCTGGCTGGCTCTGTTCATCGCACCAGGGCTCGGGCCGCGTACCATCGGCTGACGCGCGGAGCATGCCTGGCGGTCGGCTGCGCGCGATCGGATCGGTCTCGACGGCATGGTTGCGCGTGACGGCCAGGGCGGCGATATGGGACAATCCACCCGACAAGCGCTGGCCCCCGCAGGCGCTGGCCCGTGTGTGCCCGGGGCGCACCACCCTGCTCAGGGACAAGAGCGTAAGGAGACAGGCAAGCCGATATGCAGCGACATCGAACCCTGTGGGAAGCCCTGTACCGCCTCTATGAGCACAGCGGCTTCGCGCTGGCCGGCGCCGTGGCGTTCTCGTTCATCGTCTCGTTGTTCCCGTTCTCCATCTTCCTCGGTGCCATCGCCGGTGTATTCGGCGGGCGGGAGCTGGCCGCCGAAGCGATCACGCGCCTGTTCCAGTTCCTGCCCGAGCGCGTCGCCGGGGGGCTGGCGCCCGAGGTCGAATCCATCATGTCCAACTCGCGCGTCGACTTGCTGACGTTCGGCGCATTCGTCGCCCTCTTCTTCGCTACCAGCGCCATTGAAACTCTGCGCGCGGCCTTGAACGGCGCCTATCGCGTCAAGGAGACGCGCAGCTACCCCTTTTGCCTCGCCCTGAGCACGCTGTTCGTCCTGGTCAGCGCAGTATCGATGCTGGTGCTGACCTGGCTCGTGCTCGTGGCGCCGCGCGTCGCCGCCGAGATCAACCCGGATCTCACGCGCAAGGTCATGACGTGGTCGACATGGGCGACCATCAGCGCGCTGGAGCGCTATGCCCTCGCCGGCCTCGTCATCGCGGCCCAGCTGCTCGCCCTGCACCTGTGGCTGGCAGCCGGCAAGCGCACGCTGGCCCAGGTTCTGCCAGGTGTCCTTCTCTCTGTGTTTCTATGGCTGCTCGCCGCCGGCCTCTACTCCTATTACCTGAACTTCAACGACTACTCGCGCTTCTATGCCGGCCTGTCGCAGCTGATGGTGGCGCTGCTGTTCTTTCAGCTGACAGCCATCATCATCATCCTCGGCGCCGAGCTGAACCGCGGCCTGATGGAGTTCGACAAGTACCGGGTCGAGGCGCCGGCCGAGCCCCCCGTCTCCCCCTCGCAGACAGGTTGAGTCCCGCGCATTTCTCGCCTCTCACCCCACCTCCGGGCCGTCCTTCGCCGCGCTGCCCAGCTTCTATCCGCAGCGCGAAAAACCACACGTGTTGCACACCCAGCAGCCCTCGGACTTGACCAATCCCGGCGCCGAGCAGCGCGGGCAGAGCCGGCGCGCCTCCTTCGCGTGCTGGCCGGCGCGGGCCATGTCGCCCCCGGCATCTACCCCAGCGGATACCTGCTGCACGGCGCCCCTGGCCGCATGAGCCTGGACAGCCGTGGCGCGCAGCGCACCAGCGGCCAGATCGCGCTGGCTGCCCGCGCCCAAACCGGCCTCCCTGTGACCGACGTCGATGACCTCCAGCGCCTCGATGCCGTCCGGCAGTCCGCGCGACTCGGTGCGCGGCTGCATGAAGCCGATGCGAACCATGTGCGCCTCGATGACTTCGCCGATTGCCGCCAGCAGGCTCGGCACATAGCGGCCGCTCATCCACTGGCCGCCCTGCGGATCGAACACCGCCTTCAGCTCCTCGGCGACGAAGGCGACGTCGCCGCCGCGGCGGAACACGGCGCTGATCATGCGCGTCAAGGCGACGGTCCAGGCGTAATGCTCGAGGTTGCGTGTGTTGATGAAGATCTCGAACGGCCGCCGCCGCGCCGCCTGCCCAACGCCGACCGGCATCTCCACATCGTTGATGGTGACATAGATGGCATGGTCGCTCGCCGGCCACTTGAGCTTGTAGGTATAGCCGGCGAGGACAGGCTCGCGCTCGAGCGGCCGGGCCATGTAGACGACATCCCCGCCCCGCTCCGGCGACTGCGATGAATCGATCGTTGCCGGCGCCGGCGGGTCCGCGCGCTGTGCGATCGACGCGGGTGATGCCGGAGCGGGACCGGCTGGCACGGCCTCGTGCGGGGTGGCTTCCAGGACGGCGCCGGTCACGTCATTGGGGCGGAATGTCGTGCAGCCCTTGAGGCCCAGCCTGTAGGCCTCGCGATAAACGTCCTTGAAGTGGTCGTAGCCGATGCCGGCCGGAACGTTGACTGTCTTCGAGATGGCGCTGTCGACCCACGGTTGCAGCACCGCCAGCATGGCGAGATGGTCACGCGGCGCAAGGTCCGCAACGGTGGCGAACGCGGGCGGCAGCCGCGCCGCGCTGCTGTGCAGCCGGGTGTGCTCGGCATGGGCCCAGTCTTCGACGGCTTCCTCGCGCGTGGTCCCATTGGCTTCGCGGACCCGGCGCTTGTAGACGAGGGCAAACACCGGCTCGGCGCCGCTCGAGACATTGCCGGCGAACAGCGAGATGGTCCCCGTCGGAGCGATCGAGGTCAGGCAGCCGTTGCGCAAACCCTCCCGTGCCACGGCGGCGCGGACCTCCGGCGCCAGGCGGCGCACGTTGGGACGTTCCAGCAGACGCTCGGCATCGTAGAGCGGGAAGGCCCCCTTTTCCGCCGCAAGCTCGGCGCTGGCGAGATAGGCCGCATTCTGGATCGATGCCATCCACGAGCCGGCAAGGCGCGCCGCCTCGGGCGACCCATAGCGTGCGCCGCACAGGATCAGCGCATCGGCAAGCCCGGTGATGCCGAGCCCGATGCGACGTTTGGCCATGGCCTCGCGCCGCTGGGCGGGCAGGGGATAGTTGGAGACGTCGATGACGTTGTCGAGGAGGCGCACGGCGGTGCGCGTGCGCTCCTCCAGCGCCGAGGTGGCGATGGCGGCATCGCCCGCGAAGGGACGCGCCACCAGCCGGGCGAGGTTGATGGAGCCGAGCAGGCAGGCGCCGAAGGGCGGCAGCGGCTGCTCGCCGCAGGGATTGGTGGCGCGGATCGTCTCGCAATAGGCCAGGTTGTTCGCCGCGTTGATGCGGTCGATGAAGATGACGCCGGGCTCGGCCGCGTCGTAGGTCGCGCGCATGATGCGGTCCCACAGCGCGCGGGCGGGCAGGGTGCGATAGACGACCCCGCCGAAGCGCAGGCTCCACGCGGCGTCGGCATCGACGGCCGCCATGAAGGCGTCGCTGATCAGCACCGACAGATTGAAATTGCGCAGCCTGAGGCCGGATGCCTTGGCGTCGATGAAGGTTTCGATGTCCGGGTGATCGCAGGCGAGTGTCGCCATCATTGCGCCGCGCCGTGCGCCGGCGGACATGATGGTGCCGCACATGGCGTCCCAGACATCCATGAAGCTGACCGGCCCCGAGGCGTCGGCGCCGATGCTGCGCACCAGGGCGCCCCTGGGGCGAAGAGTGGAGAAGTCCATGCCGACGCCGCCGCCCTGCTGCATGGTGAGCGCAGCCTCGCGCACGGCATCGAAGATGGCACTCAGGTCATCGCCGATCTCGCCCATCACGAAGCAATTGAACAGCGTCACCGCGCGGCCCGTGCCGGCACCGGCCAGGATGCGCCCGGCGGGCAGGAAGCCGAAATCACCCATGGCTTCGGCGAAGCGGCGCTCCCAGGCCTCGCGCTTGCGCCTGCCGCCCTTCTCGACGCTCGCCGCGGCGCGCGCGACACGCCGGAACGTGTCCGCCGGCGTTGCATCGATGGGAGAGCCATCGGCCGCCTTCAGGCGATACTTGCGGTCCCAGATCTCCTCCGAGATGCGGGCCATCTGATGCGATGCGGCATGGGTCACGGGCGTCGTCCACCGCTGGGCTAGCGACTCTTGGTCCGAACCGAAAAGCTGCCGTTGCCGATCACGACCGGCACCTGCCAGCAGGGTGGCTCAATCGCGGTCGGGAGTCAAAACAAATGTTCCGTCTATGTTCGCTCTTTTTTCTCGGGAGATCGGGACGCCGACCGCGCGTCGATCTGCGCGAGAGCGGCGGCTGCAAGGGGAGAAGGCTCGGGAGCTGCCGCAGCGTCCCGGATCAGTCGCGTGCAAGCGGTCTCAAGATCGTTCTCCATGCGTCGCTTGAACTCGGCGCGCGGCAGCCCGGGGGGGATGGCCGGCAACATCTCGACGACGATTGTGCCCGGGTAGCGCGTGAACTGGCGCCGGGGCCAGTAGAGCCCCGAGTTCAGCGCCAGCGGCACGCACGGCAGGGCGAGGCCCTCGTACAAGGCCACCACACCCGGTTTGTAGTCGGCGGCGGCACCGGGAGGCGTGCGCGTACCCTCGGGAAAGATCAGCACCTCGCGGTCCTCGGCGGCGCGCGCCTTGGCATCGGCGACCATGGCTTTCAGGGCCACCGCCGCCCGCTCGCGCTTGACCAGGATGTGCTCGAACTTCTGGCAGAACCAGCCGTAGAGCGGGATCCATTTCAGTTCTTCCTTGAGCACGATGGCGGGATCGCGAAACAGCGGAATGAGCGCAAACGTGTCCCAGGCCGACTGGTGCTTGGCCGCGACGAGATAGGGGCCGTCGGGCAGGTTCTCACGCCCGCGAACCTCCAGGCGGATGCCCGCGATCCAGCGCAGCAGTGTGAGGCAGACGAGGCCATGCGCCTTCAGGCCCTGCATCGCCCAGGCGCGCGGCGCCAGCAGAAGCCAGGCGCCGAGCAGCAGGAACAGGGCCGTCACGGCATAGAACGCGACGGCGAACAGCAGAGAGCGCAGCATCACTTGACCTCGGGCCGGCGCAGTCCGGGTTGCGGCGCCACGGGCGACATCAGCGCCGAGGGAACGCCGGTCTGCTCGGGCTTGGGCGTCTCGGGCGCAAGGCTGGCTCTGGACGCGACCGGGTGAACGGTACGCGACACCGCATGCCAGGCCGCCGTGGGCAGAAACTTGAAATACTCGGAAATGAGGACGCGGGTGGTGTTGAGATGCAGCCACCAGGGTGTCGGCCGCGAGCCTTTGGTCGGCACCGGATGTGGGATGAAGCGGGTGTCGGGCATGGAGAGGCTGAACACGAGCAGGCTGCGCGGCATGTGATAGTTCGACGTCACGACGATAAGGCTGCGGTAGCCGCGCTCGCCAGCCCAACGGCCGGCTTCCTCGGCATTGCCCGCGGTGGTCAACGCCTCGTAGCCGAGATCGACGCAGCAGGCAAAGTGCATGTCGTCGAGCCCCGAGATGCGGTGCACGTCCTCGCGCTTGGTGCGACGGTTGACGCCCGAGATCAACAGCCGTTTGGCGCGGCCTTCCTTCAGCAGGCGGGCACCTTCGACGATGCGGTGGTCGGTGCCGGTCAGGACCACGATGCCGTCGGCCGGCGCCTGACCGTCCTGCGGCGCGCGCATGACGGCGGCGGCAAACAGCATGAAGCCGAGCACGAGCAGCCACGCTGTCGCGCCGACCAGTCCGATCACAACTCGCGCAGGCGCTTTCATCGTCTCCCGGCAGGCGGCTCCGACTGCCTGGGTGGAGCGGTTGCGCGCCGCGCCGAAGGCCGTCGATGCGACAACCCTAGATGGTGAACGTCGTTCGCGCCAGTCGCTCGTGGGCGGGTGACCGGGCTGCGATGCCAAAATGCCGCGCCCAGGCCTCGCAGCGCATCGTCCGGCAGCCAACGGTTGGTTCCCGCCTCTTCCAGGACCGAGCCAAGGCGCTGGCGCGTCTTCGTCATGAGATGGGCGTCATGAAGGCGTCATGAAACGGCGGCGCGCGCAGTCCGGTCGCAAAGGCTTGCAGCGCCGGAACGCCGTTGATGGGTTGGTCAACCTCGCCCGTGCAAGATGGGGGACGCCACCGCGCGGACAGTGCTATGAGCGGGCGCCCCCGATGCCGCCGTCGGCAGCGGCGTGCGACCCTGAGCCTTGTTCGAGCTTTCGCCTGCTGGAGATCATCGTCATGCGTTCAAGCCCCGTAATCAGCTTCCTGTTGGCGGCCGTCGCGCTCGCCGTCTCGTCGGCCGGGGCGTGGGCGGCCGAGCTGCTGATGTTCGACGACAAGGGCTGTTCCTACTGCCGGCGCTGGGAGGCCGAGATCGGCCCCGGATACGGAAAAAGCGCGGAAGGCCGCCGCGCGCCGCTGCGCCGGGTTCGGCTCAGTTCAAATCCGACGGGGGGTGTCAAACTCGCACGGCCGGTGACCATCACCCCGACGTTCGTGCTCGTCGACGGCGGCCGCGAGGTTGGGCGCGTGGTCGGCTATCCTGGGGCGGACTACTTCTACCCGGCCCTCGGCGAGCAGCTGGCCAAGCTGCATCGTTGATCGGGGTCAGCCGGACCGGTGCGGTGCCGTGGAGGCGGAGCCGTCCTTTGCGGCCTGCCGCTTCTGCTGCAGGAGGAAGTACAGGTTGCGGCCGTAGATGAAGACGCCGAACTGGCCCAGGATGATCACCGGATCGGCCTTATAGACGCCGTACGCCAGCACCATCAGTCCGCCAACGAACGAGAAGTACCAGAACGTCTCCGGCACGATGGAGCGCTTGGCCTTTTCGCTGGCGATCCACTGGATGAACCAGCGTGCCGTGAACATCAGCTGGCCCAGCATACCGACGCCGAGCCACACGAGGTCGACAGGCGTCATGGCGTTCCACCATGCGCCGAGCTTGGCGGCAAAGCCTGCGAGAAAGCTCGTGATCAGGATCATGCGGCCGGCATCCTATGCCTCGAGCCTCTGGTCAAGTGGCAATACGGCTGTCCGCGGTAGGGCGCCCCCGTTCCGCTCCCGCGTGTCCGGTCGCCGGCTTCAGCGCGGATCGCCCCGGCTGGCCACGATCGGCGGCACCTTGGTGCGCTTTCTCAGCCAGGTGACGCCGACGAGGTCGTAGAGGCCGACCAGTGCGCGGCCGATGTTGTTATACTTCGACACGCCCGCCTGCCGCGGCCGATCGTTGACCGGAACGTAGGCAACCTCGTGGCCATAGGTCTGGAACAGCGCCGGCAGGTAGCGGTGCATGGTGGTGAAGAATGGCAGGCGCAGAAAGGCGTCGCGCCAGTAGGCCTTGATGCCGCATCCCGTGTCGGGGCAGTCGTCCTTCAGCACCGCGTCGCGGATCCAGTTGGCCGCCTTCGAGGCCCAGCGTTTGGACCCCTCCGCCTTGCGCGCCTGCCGCCAGCCGTTGACCAGCGCCGGACCTTTGCCGCCCGGCACGGCGAGGCGGGCGAGCAGCTTGGGGATGTCGCGTGGGTCGTTCTGGCCGTCGCCGTCCATGGTGGCGATGACGGGGCTGGACGCCGCCGTGATGCCGGTCCTCAGCGCCGCGCTCTGTCCGGAGCGCTCACCGTGGCGCAGCATGCGCAGGCCCGGATAGCGGCCGCTGTCGATCAGCGCGGCGATCTCGTCCGGCGTCGTGTCGGTGCTGGCGTCGTCGACGACGATGACCTCGGCCAGCTCGGCGGCCGGCACGTGCGCATACGTCTCCTCGACGAGGCGGCCGATGTTGCCGGCTTCGTTCAGGGCTGGAATGACGACGGTGACGCGCATTGCGCTCCTTCGCAGGCAAACCCGGTTGACGGCCGCCGACAACGGCTGCAATGCAATTGGGTTGCAGCCGTATCGGCGTTCGCACGGCAAAAATCAAGTGACTCGCCGCATGACCGTGAATGACTACGTCCGGACTGCGCCCGAGGCGGCTCGCCCCATCCTCGAACGTCTCAGGACGATGGCGCAGGAGGCCTTCCCCGAGGCGGAGGAAATCATCAGCTACCGGATGCCGGCCTATCGCCAGGGCCGCGTTTTCCTCTACTTCGCCGCGTTCAAGCATCACATCGGCATCTACCCGCCGGTCGGCGGGCCGGCGAGCCTGATCAAGGCGCTGGCTCCCTACCGCGGTCCCAAGGGCAACCTGCAGTTTCCCTATGACGAGCCGATACCCTACGCGCTGATCGGCCGCGTCATGGTGGCGCTCCACCGGGCTCACGCGCGGGGGACCTAGAAGTCCTTCCGGCTGGAGGCGCTCCCGGCCCGGGCCGCGCAAGCCGCAGGCCGGCCCGGCAGGACCAGACTTCCCGCAGCGCCATCAACCTTGTAAATGACGCTCGAGGCATCCGGTCCTGGTCGCGATGCCCTGCTCCCCATGCCATGATCCGAGACCCTGATGCACGCCCCCCTCGCGACAGATGCAACACGCGGCAACGACGGGCGATGGGTCGCAATCATGCTGGGCGGCCTCGGTCTGCTGCTGGCGTTGCGCCTCGTGGCGCTGCGGCTGAACGGCACGGATCTGTTCTTCGACGAGGCGCAGTACTGGACCTGGAGCCTGGAGCCCGCGTTCGGCTACTACTCCAAGCCTCCGATGGTGGCGTGGCTGATCCGCGCCGCTACCGAGGTGTGCGGAGCGGGCGAAGCGTGCGTGCGCAGTCCCTCGCCGGTTCTCCATACGCTGACGGCGCTCGGCGTCTTCCTCCTTGGTCGCCACCTCTACGACACGCGCATCGGTGCCCTCTCGGCTCTCGCATTCGCCACGCTGCCCGGCGTGTCGCTGTCGGCCGGCATCATCTCCACCGACGTGCCGCTGCTGTGCGCGTGGGCCTTCGCGCTCTATGCCTTCGTGCGGCTGTTCGACAGCAAGGCCCTCTGGCCGGCGCTGGTCCTGGGCGTCGCCTTCGGCATCGGCCTCAACGCCAAATACGCCATGGCCTGGTTCCTCCTGTGCGCCGCCGTCTATCTGGCGGTGACGCCGGAGCGCCGCGCCGTGCTGCGCGACTGGCGGCTGTGGCTGGCGCTTGCCATCGGCATCGGCATGCTGGTGCCGAACATGATCTGGAACGCCCAGCACAGCTTCGCCACCGTCGGCCACACGGCGGACAACGCCAACTGGCAGGGCGGGCCCATACATCCGCTGAAGGCGCTGGAGTTCATCGGCGCGCAGCTCGGCGTGTTCGGTCCCGTGTTGTTCGTATCGCTGCTGGTGCTGACGTGGCGCGCCTGGCGCGACGGCGTGCCCGAGGCCGACCGCCTGCTGCTCGCCTTCGCCTGGCCGGTGCTCGCCGTCATCATCGTGCAGGCCTTCCTGTCGCGCGCGCACGCCAACTGGGCCGGCGTGTCCTACGTCGCCGCCACCGTTCTTGTCGTCGCGACGCTGGTGCGGCTGCTCGACTGGCGCTGGTTGACGGTCTCGTTCGCCGTCCACGTCGCGGCCGTTCTGCTGCTGGCGGCGGGCGCGGCGCTGGCCGGCCGCGTCGGGCTGCCGATGAAGCTCGAGCCCTATGCGCGCACGCTCGGCTGGCGGGCGCTGGCGCAGGCAACGCAAGCGCAGCTGGCCAAGGCGCGTACTGCCGGCAAACCGTATGGTGCCGTGCTGACCGACGACCGCGCGCTCACCGCGGAGCTGCTCTATTATATGCGCGGCGAGCCGACGCCGGTCGTCGCGTGGCGGGCCGGCGCCAAGCCGCACGATCACTACGAGCTGACGCGCCCCTACACCGGCCGCCATGCCGATCCGGTTCTGCTGGTCAGCATCAAGCCGGATGCCGATCATATCCCGGCGGCGTTCACGGCCACGGAAAAGATCGCCACGCAGACCCTCGCCGCCGGCCTCAACGCCAGCCGCGCCGTCACCTTCTACGCGCTTTCGGGATACGCCAGGAAATGACGCCAGCCGACCGCAGCCGACCGGTCACCGGAGGCGCCGCCGACCGTTGCGGCGCGGCCCAGCACGACGTTGCCATGGAGCTGGCCGAGACCTTCGTGCTGCTCGACAACAGCTCCGGCAGCGCTGCCCCCTCGCTGCTGTTCAGCGAGCCGCGCGAGATCGTCAGCGCGGGGGAGCCGCACGAGGTCGAGGCGGCACTGGCCCGCATCCAGTATTGCGTCGGTCGCGGCCTGCATGCCGCCGGCTTCTTCGCCTATGAACTCGGTTATGTTCTGGAGCCGCGGCTGCAACGGCGCCTGCCGGGCAACCGCAACGTGCCGCTGCTGTGGATCGGCCTCTACGACGAGCCGGCCGAGATGACCAACACGCAAGTCCAGGAATGGCTCGCCGCGCGCACCAGCGGCACCTACCAGTTCACCGACGTGACGCACGCGTGGTCGGCCGCCGACTACCAGCGCCGCTTCGAGGCCGTGCAGGAGAAGATCCGCGCCGGCGACATCTATCAGCTCAATCTCACCTTCAAGGCGCACTTCCGCCTCACGGGCTCGCCGCTGGCCTTTTATCGCGACCTGCGCCAGAAGCAGCGCGTCGCCTACGGCGGCATCGTCGATACCGGTGCGGTGACGGTGCTCTCGGCCTCGCCGGAACTGTTCATCAGGCAGGACGGCCGTGTGATCGAGACGCGGCCCATGAAGGGCACGTCGCCCCGCGCCGGCACGCCGGAGGCCGATGCCGAAATGGCGCGCGTGCTCGCCGCCGACACCAAGCAGCGCGCCGAGAACCTGATGATCGTCGACCTGATGAGGAATGACATCGGTCGCGTGTCGGAGGTCGGCAGCGTCGAGGTGACGGACCTGTTCACGGTCGAGACCTACCGCACGCTGCATCAGATGACGTCGGGCGTGCGCGCCACGCTCAAGGACGGCGTCGGCATCCTCGATCTGATGCGGGCGATCTTTCCGCCGGGCTCCGTGACGGGCGCGCCCAAGATCCGGGCCGAGGAGCTGATCTCGGAGTACGAGACCGGCCCGCGCGGCGTCTACTGCGGCGCCATCGGGCATATTTCTCCCGGCGGCAAGGCGCTGCTCAACGTCGCCATCCGCACGCCCGTCATGTTCCGCGACGGCTCGGGCGAGATGGGCATCGGCTCCGGCGTCGTGTTCGACTCGGTCGGCCCCAAGGAATACGCCGAGTGCCTGCTCAAGATGAAGTTCCTCACCGATCCGCCGAAAGCCTTCGAGCTGATCGAGACCATGCTGCACGAGCCCGGAAAACATGCCGCGCAGCATGGGCTCTGGCTGCTCGACCAGCATCTGAAACGGCTGGCGGGGTCCGCGCGCTATTTCCGCTTCGCCTACGACGAGGCCAAGGTGCGCGCGGCGTTGCGCGAAGCGCTCGCCGGCAAGGAGGGCGAGCGCCTGCGCGTGCGGCTGCTGCTGACCGAGAACGGCGCCATCACGGTGACGACGGCCGCTCAGCCGGCTCCGGCGCCGGGAGCGCAATTCCGCTACGTGGTGTCGCCGACGCGGATGGCGAGCACGGATGCCTTCCTCTACCACAAGACGACGCGGCGGGAGCTGTATGACCGCGAGTGGCAGCATTTCCATGACGCCACCGGGGCAGACGAGGTGATCTATCTGAATGAGCGCGGCGAGCTGACCGAAGGCAGCCGCACCAACATCTTCATCGCGCGTGACGGCACGCTGCTGACGCCCGCTCTCGCTTCAGGTCTTCTGCCGGGCACGCTGCGGGCCGATCTCCTCGCCGCGGGCCGCGCCGTCGAGGCCGTCTTGACGCCCGCCGACCTCGAGCGCGGCGACACGGTGTTCCTCGGCAACTCCTTGCGCGGCCTGATGCCGGCCGTTCCCCTCGCCGCCAAGGCGTGAGCGGCGCCGGATCGACGCCAGGAACGCTCCCGTACGGCTTGCTTGAGGTCTCGGGGAACAAGCCCTCGGGGAACAAGCCAAGAGCGCGGTCAGGCTCATTCGCGGCTGGCATGAACGAGCGATCGCGGTTCACCCGGGACCGGAACGGTCGTAGCCTCGCGGTTCCGTGTCCTTGACCGGCGTACGCGCTATTGTCCCGGAGCCCCCCCGGATGCTGTCGATCCTCGCCATCGTGACGCCCGTGTTCGGGCTGATCGCCATCGGCTATCTGGCTGGATATCTTCGTATCCTGCGCCCCGAGACCGGTGCGGGGGTCAGCGATTTCGCCTTCACCATCGGGCTGCCGGCGGTGCTGTTCCGCACCATTGCCACGGCGGAGCTGTCGGCCGTGTCGCCGACCGCGGTGCTGGCCTCGTTCTTCGGCGCCGCCTGGACGGCGTGGATCGTCTCGACGATGCTCACCCATGCCGTGTTGCGCCGGCCGGCCATCGATGCGCCGGCCATCGCCATGAGCTCGGTGTTCGGCAACACCATCATGCTCGGCCTGCCGCTCTCGCTGCAGTCGTTCGGCGCCGAGGCGGCGGCGCCCATGGCGCTCATCCTGGCCGTGCATGCGCCGCTGCTGTGGATGACGGGAACCGTGCACGCCGAACTGCTCGGCGATCACAAGGGGCGCGACGCAGCGGACGGCGAAGGCGGCGAGACGGCACAAGCGGAGAAAAAGGCTGGTGGCTTCGTCCGCGTGCTGCGCGCGTTGGGGCGCGACCTGACGCGCAACCCGATCGTTATCGCGGTGGCGGCCGGTATCGTCTGGCGCATTGCCGGCCTCTCTTTGCCGGGGCCGCTCGACAAGACGCTGGCGCTGGTGGCGCAGGCCGGCGTGCCCTCCGCGCTGATCGCGCTTGGCCTCAACCTGGTGCGCTTCGAGATCAAGGGCCAGATGGCGACGCTGTGGTCGATCGTGGCGGTCAAGCTGCTGCTGATGCCGGCGGTCGCCTGGCTGCTGGCGGTGAAGGTCTTCCATCTGCCGCCCGCCGCGGCGGGCGTGGTCGTCGTGTTCGCCTGCGTACCGACCGGCGCCAACGCGTTCCTGTTCGCGGTCCAACACAACCGCGCCGTCAATTCAGCTTCTGGCGCGGTGGCGCTCGGCACGCTACTGGCGGCGGTGACGGTTTCCGTCGCGTTGTCGGTGATGGGGACGGGGCGCTGACATCGGGTCGTCGCGCGCCGGCCAGCCGCGAGTGCGGGCGGCGGGGCCAATCGCGCCGCCGCTTGCCAGCCGCGTTCCTCGCGATACCGGCACGCAAATTCACGCGCGGTTAGGGAGCTTTGTGCACGCGGCGTTCAGACTCTCCTGTCAGGCTCGGGGCATGGAAAAAACAACCCTCATCCTCGCCGCGCTGTGCATCTCTGCCACGGCGTTCCTGCTCACCGAATACATCGCCACGGCCACGCTCGTCGCGGCGGTCGCGCTGCTGATGGCGGCGGTGCTGGCGCTCGGTCGCCTGCTGCGTCCGGTGGAAGCGCTGGTCGACCACGTCTCGACGCCGGCGATCCCCGACGCCCCGTGATGCGTGATGCGTGATGCGGGTGGCGCTGGCAGCAACCGCGCTCCTGAACAATTGCCGCCCCGCCAACAGCGCGATTGAGCTGTCGTGGCTTGGCCACGGTGGCTCCCTGAACCACGCGCCTTGGTCGTGGCTGGCATGGCCTTGCCTGCGACTTCGCTCGCCGTCGGCTTCGACGCCTCATGGCTTCTGCTCACGGCCTTCGTGACGCCATGCGCCACGTGTCATGGACCGGCCATCCGCTTTCCGACTCCGCCCGCCGAAGTCAAACGCTACGCTACGCTGCTGGCACGTCTTTTGTTGGCTGGCTTCGGCGGTGTGATTGGCCGATCCCGGTTCGTTCTTCGACCTTCGGTCGCTTGTGACGCTCCCCTGCGCAAGGTCAAATACGGTGCATCGAAAACGCACCTAAAAGCGGCGCCGGACGCGACTGCAGAAAGTCGCCGCATCGCAGGAGACCCCCCAATGAAGCACCTGACCGCAGGCCTCGCCACGGCCGCGCTTTTGGCTCTGGCCGCTGCCGGCGGCGCGGCGCTCATCGGCGCCCCCGCGGCGGCCATGACGCCGGCTGGCGAGATGGCCATGAACAAGGCCGGCCACGTGATGTTCGACCATCGCTGCCGCTCGTGCCACGCTGACGATCCGGCCGCCAAGTCATACGGCCCGAGCCTCGTCGGCGTCGTCGGACGCAAGGCCGGCAGCGTCGAGGGCTTCGGCTACTCGGATGCCATGAAGGCGTCGGGCATCGTGTGGACCGAGGACGCCCTGCGCAAGTGGATCGCCGACAACACCGGCATGCTGCCGGGCACGCGCATGAAGCACATGGCCGTCACCGACCGCATGGAGCAGGACTTCCTCATCGAGTACCTGAAGTCGCTGAAGAAGTGAGGTCGCGCGGCGCGTTGAGGGGCGGCCCGGAGCCGCCTGCCACACCCGCGACCGTCAGCGATACAACCACCGGAACGTTGTGCAGCGGTCGCAGCCAGTCCTTGGCGGCGGCCGCTGTTGCGGTAGGATGCCCCTTCCTTCTGCTTTCCCAGGACTTGCGGCATGCCCAACACGACCCGTCTGCTGTTTCTCGCCGGCTCGGCGCGCGAGGCCTCGATCAACAAGCGGCTCGCCCAGCTCGGCGCGCGCATCGCCGAGGCCAACGGCATCCCGGCCACCTTCGCCGATCTCGGCGATTATCCCCTGCCGCTCTACAACGGCGACATCCAGGACAAGGATGGCATTCCCGAGAATGCCCTGAAGCTGGAAGCCCTGATGAAGGTGCATTCCGGCATTTTCATCGCCTGCCCCGAATACAACGCCTCCATCACGCCCCTGCTGAAGAACAGCCTCGACTGGGTGAGCCGCATCCGCCGCGACGGCGAGATGCCGCTCGCCGTGTTCAAGTCGCGGGTGTTCGCGCTCGGGGCGGCCTCGCCCGGCGGCATGGGTGGCATCCGCGGTCTGGTCAGCGTCCGCACCGTGCTGGAGATGGGGCTCGGTGCGCTGACGCTGCCGGATCAGTTCCTGCTGCCGCGGGCGCTGGAGGCCATCGACGAGCATGGCCACCTGAAGAGCAAGGACAGCCAAGAGCAGTTCAAGGCCCTGCTGCAGAAGCTCGCGCGCGCCGCGCATGTGCTGCACGGCTGAAAAAGGGGAGGTTTCAGGTGTTAGGGAATAGGTTATAGGGAAGCCTGATCCCTGATCCCTAGAACCTAGAACCTAGAACCTAGAACCTAGTCCCTAGAACCTGGCCTCATGCATCCGACCGCCAAGGACCGCCTGATCGTCGCCCTCGACATGCCGACCGAGCGCGAGGCGCGCGCGCTGGTGCAGCGTCTCGGCGACGGCGTCACGTTCTACAAGATCGGCCTGGAGCTGCTGTTCGCCGGCGGCCTTGCGCTGGCGCAGGACCTGAAGCGGTCCGGCAAGCACGTCTTTCTCGACATGAAGCTGCTCGACATCGGCAACACGGTCGAGCGGGCGGTGGCCAACGCGTCTGAGCTCGGGCTCGATTTTCTCACCATCCACGGCCACGACCTGAAGACCATGCGCGCTGCCGTGGCCGGGCGGGGAAAAAGCCGCCTCAAGCTGCTTGCCGTCACCGTGCTGACCAACCTGACCGCCGACGATCTCGCCCAGCAGGGCTCGTCCATGTCTCCCGCCGATCTGGTGCTGCACCGCGCCAGGCTGGCGCGCGAGGCAGGCTGCGACGGCGTCATCGCTTCGGGGCAGGAGGCCGTCCGCATCCGCGCGGCGGTGGGGCCGGGCTTCCTCATCGTCACGCCGGGCATCCGGCTTCCCGGTGGCGGCACCGACGACCAGGAGCGCGTGATGACACCGGATCGCGCCATCGGCGCCGGCGCCGATTATCTCGTCGTCGGCCGCCCCATAACTCAGGCCAGCGACCCCGTGCAGGCGGCGGCGACGTTCGTTCACCATATCCGCGACGCCCATCGCGCGGGCTGATCCGAGCCGGCCGATTGCGCCGGCCGACGATCGGCGCGGGGCGCGCGGGGCAGGTCTGCCGTCTTCCCTGCTCACATCTTCCCTGCTCACAGTGGCGCCTTGCTGGCGGGCTTTCGGCCCGCGGCGCGTTTCGGCGCCGCCGTTCCCGTGCGGTCGGCAAGGGGCCGCGCGATGGCGTAGTGCGCCCACAGCAGGCGGGCGGCGACGCCGCGCCACGGCCGCCAGCGTTCGGCGATGTCGTGCGCCTCCGCCGCACTCGGGCGCGCGGCCAGCCCCAGCACCCGCTGCAACGACAACTGCAGGGCGAGATCGCCCGCAGCCCAGCCGTCGGCGCGGCCAAGGCAGAACAGCACGAAGATGTCAGCGGTCCACGGGCCGATGCCGCTGACCACGGTCAGCCGCTCGCGCACCTCCTCTTCGGGCGCCTCGACGAGCAGAGCGAGGTCCAGCCCATCCGTAGCGATCGCGGTCGCCAGCGCGCGCAGGGTGCGCACCTTGGCCGTCGACAAGCCGGCCGCGCGCAGCGTCGCGTCGCTGGCGGCGAGCAGCGCTTCGGGCGTCAGCGGCGCGATCGCGGCCGCCGTACGGGCCCAGATGGCCCCGGCGCTGGCGATGGACAGCTGCTGGCCGACGACGATGCGCGCGAGGCCCTCGAAGCCGGGCTCGAAGCGACGCAGCGGCGGCAGGCCGGTCTGGCGGCTGACGTCGGCCATCACCGGGCACAGCCTGACCAGCGCCCGCACGCCGCGCGCGAGGTCCGCGCTGGTCGCGATGACGCTGTGAGCCGAGCGGCCTTTCGTCTTGGCGGAACGTTTCATTTTCTGTCCCGTCGGCTAGACTTGCACGATGCGCGGTCTACATAGCGCGAGACGGCGCACGAACGACCTGCACCAGCTCTGCCTGCACCAGCTCTGCCAACTATTGTGAGCCAGCCGGTGCCGATCGGCGTAGTACTATCACTTGCTTGTCGTCGTTGCCCTGCTTGTGGACTGCGCAACCTCCGACCCGGAGACCTGCGGCCATGCCCCTTCATTCAAGTCGCCCGCTTCGCCGCCCGAATGGCCGCCCGAATCGCCGCGATGCCGCGTGCCGCCTCGGTGCCCTTGTGCTGGCCAGCCTGATGCCGCTCGCGTCCGTGCCCCAGCGCCTCGCTGCGGCCCCGCAGAGCCCGACGGCTGCCGCCGGCACCGCGACGTCATGGACCTCGGTCAAGCATCCGCGCCGCGGTTTCATGATCGCCTACCCGACCGACGTGTTTCGGCCGCAGGACGGCATCGGCGGCGAGGATGGCCGCGTGTTCGCCTCGCCGGACGGCCGGGCGCGGCTGCTGGTCGGCGCCTTCGAGAATACGGCCGAGTTCTCGCTCGCCGATTATCGCAAGTACCTGCTTGAAGCCAACTACACCGATGCCAGGCTCGATTACGAGCGCAGCAAGGACAGGTGGTTCGTCATCTCCGGGACACGCGGCGATACCATGTTCTACGAGCGGGTGACGTTCACCTGCGGCGGCAGGCTGGTGAACAGCTGGGCCATGCTGTACCCGGTGGCCGAGCGCAGCCGTTACGACCGCATCGTCGAGGTGGTGGCGCGCTCCTACAAGGCCGGCGCCGGCGCGACGGGCAACTGCGACTGAATGTGATGCAGCGACCTGGCGGCATGACCGGGCCAGCGGCCAGCCCGCCGCCGGCCGGCGACACGGCGGTGCAATCGGGCGCGCCCGTGCTTCGCTTCGCGCCCAGCCCCAACGGCGAACTGCACCTCGGGCATGCGCTGTCCGCCATCACCGGCTTCGATCTGGCGCAGCGGCTGGGCGGACGCTTCCTGCTGCGCATCGAGGACATCGACATCGCCCGCACGCGCGCGGCGCACGTGGCGGCCATCACGACCGATCTCGCCTGGCTCGGCTTGAGCTGGGAGCAGCCCGTTCTGCGCCAGTCGTTGCATTTTGCCGACTATGCCGCCGCCGCCGCGCGGCTGGCCGATATGGGACTGCTGTACCCGTGTTTCGCCACCCGCGCCGAGATCGAGGCAGCGGCGCGGACCGGCCCGCAGGACCGCGATCCGGACGGTGCGCCGCTCTATCCGGGGCTGCACCGCGATTTGTCTCCCTCCGAGGTCGCGCGGCGGACGGCGGCGGGGGATCCGTATGCGCTGCGCCTCGACATGGCCAAGGCGCTGGCCGCCGCGCAGGCGGCGACCGGTGGCGCGCCGCTGACGTTCACCGAAGTCGCCTTCGACCCACAGGGGCGCGTCACGGCCTCGCGGGTCGTACCGGCCCGGCCCGAGCGCTGGGGTGATGTCGTCCTGGTGCGCAAGGATACGCCGACCAGCTATCACCTCTCCGTCGTCGTCGATGATGCGCGGCAGGGCATCACCCTCGTCACGCGCGGGCAGGATCTGCTGGCGGCAACCGACGTGCATCGGCTGTTGCAGGTGTTGCTCGGGCTTGTGGAGCCGCTCTACCACCACCACCCGTTGATCCTGGATGCCGACGGGCGCAAGCTGGCCAAAAGCGCTGGAGACAAATCGCTGCGCGCCTGGCGCGAGGCGGGCGCGTCGCCCGCCGATATCCGCCGTATGTTGGGTCGCCCGGCCTGAAGCGCGGCCTGAAGCCCGGCCTGAAGGACGACGACCCGGCGCCACCCGCGTGTGGGCCGATCGGCCTCGGCGTGATTTTATTTCCCTTGTTGAAACAGTCGTTTACCGATTATGCTTGGGAACTCGATAGAACGATCTTGCCGCCGTATCGCCGCCTGTGCGTGACGAGGGCAGAAGGTTGACCGCGTGAAGAAGCCGCCCAAGCGCAAGCCCAAGCAGAAGCACGGCCGCTCGTCCGCCGCCGTGCCTGCGCCTGCGCGCGGCGGCTCGGGCCGGGCCGCGGCCGCGTCCTCGAGGCCAGGGGCTTCCTCCCATGTGCCGACGGTGGGTCTGACGGCCGGAGCCATCGGCGGAGCCCTGGGCCGGCTGTCGGCCATGCTCGGCGCCGGCGACCGGCCGCCTGCGATCAAGCCTTACAACGTCACCCGGGATCAGGCTGCTCGGGACAGTGCCGCCCGGGGCCACCCACAGGCCAGCGTTCGTTCGGCGCCGCGTTCGGGGCTGGCGGCCGAGGATGCGCATCTGGCCCGCGTCGCCCGGCAGATGCTCGCCCGCTCCGGTGCCGGACGAGGCGAGGCAGGCGGCGCCGTTGCCGCCACCTACGGGGCCGACGAGCGGCAGGTCCTGGGGCTGCTGCTGCTGCCGTTCCTGCTGCTGGCGGCCGGCATCGGCCTCAACCAGTCGGTGCGCCATGCGGCGCGGTTGCCGGACATCGCGGCGCCCGCTCGTCCGCCCTTTGCGCAGCCAGCACGGCCCGAGATCGCCACCACGCCGGCCGCGCCGACGCCGGCGCAGCGGCAGGCCGAGCTGATCCGTGCCACGCCGCGCCAACCCGTCGCCACGGTCGCCTCGGCACCCGATGCCGCCCCCCCGGCAGCTGCATTGCCGGCCCTTCGCCCCGCCACGGCGCCACCGGTGCCCGTTCTCGCCGAGGCGCGTCCGCCCGCTGCGCTTGCCCCCGCCACCCTCGCGCCGCCCCTGGCTCCGGCCGCCAGCCTCCCGGACGCGCCGCCGGTCTCCGCCCTGGCCGCGCCGCCGGCCGCCATACCCGCAGCACCCGCAGCCGGCGACGGGCCGCTGCGAGTCGCCCGTGCCGATCCGCCGATCGGCCTGCCGGCAAGCCTCGGTGCGCCGCCCGCGGTCGTCCCGAGCCTGGCTGCTCCAGAGCGCAGCATCGGCGCGGCCCCGCCGCTGGCGCTGCCACCGCTCATGGGCCTGGAGGTCATGGGCCTGGAGGCGCCGATGGGGGCCGAGGACAGCCTTGTCGCCGCGCATTTTCCTCCCGGCGGTTTCTGCCCGGCGCCGGTCCGAACCGCGCTCAGGGCCGAGACGCTGGCCGGCCTTGCCGCCACCGCACCCACTGACGGGGCGGCGTTCGGACGCGCGCTGGCATCGGCCGCCCGCCGCCAGCAGGCGGAGATGGTCGTCTACACCGACCGCTATCAGCGCATGTCCTATCCGCTCGGCGACGTGCCGGCGCTGTATGGCGTCTGCACCGATGTCGTGGTGCGCGCCTACCGCGCCCTGGGGCTGGACCTGCAGGCGCTGGTGCATCAGACGCGCGTCGGCTCGGGCGACACCAGCATCGACCACCGCCGCGTCGACACGCTGCGCAAGTTCTTCGCCACCCACGGGCAATCGCTGCCGCTCAGCGACTTCGCGGAGGATTATCGGCCGGGCGACATCGTCAGCTACTACCGGCCGCAGAACCGGCATTCGCGCACGCATATTGCCATCGTGTCGGATGAGATCGGCCCCTCCGGGCGGCCGATGATCATCCACAATCGCGGCTGGGGTACGCAGGTCGAGGACGCTCTGTTCGTCGACGAGATCACCGGCCACTACCGCTTCGCCGGCATGGGCAAGGCGCAGCCACCCCCGATTGCAGCCCCTGCGGTCGCGGCCGCCAGCCCGGCCGGACGGCTGCCGCTCGACAAGGCCGTGGCCCGTAAAGCCGTCGCGCCCACGGTCGACGTGCCGGCCCCGCCCGCGCGCCGCCGCGAGGCACGATCGGGCGGGATTGCCGTCTCACGCTGATCCGCAGTGGGGGCTTGCGGACGGGCAAGTCCTGGATGTCGGCCGAGTATGGCCGTCAAGCGGTCGGTCGGCCGCGCGGCTGGCGTTCGGAGCGAGCGTTGAGCCTACCCATGCGCTCCTCCCCCAGCCTGCCTCTGCCGGATCGCGTGGGGCGCGTGGGAACGCTGGCTTGCAGCGAGCCAAAAAAAGCCTGCGGAAGACAGAATAATATCTCCTTCCGCAACGTTAATTCATTTGCCACCAATTCTTGCCACCTTCGGAGTGTCGTGGCGCAATTGGCCATGCGCACGCGGTGTCGCCGGCATTATCAATGTACGGCTATAAAGCATTGGTATTATTCGCGTCTTGTGTGGCTGTGCGAATAGGTGCAGAGTTTCGTTGTGAATAGCGTGAAGAATGCGCCGCATCTCTTTGCGGCGTGTCGTCCGATTCCGAGCAGCGCATTTGCGGGTCAAATTCGGTGACACTTGTTCACGGCACATCGTTCAATGATTTCGAGGCGCGCCAGCTCAGCCCGCTGCGCAGCTTTGGCCGCAGTGTCGGGGCTAGTGTCGGGGCGATCGTCTCCAGGCTCGCCAGTCGGCTTCTGGCGCCACGAGCCGTCGGCAACGCCCTGCGCGCCGTGGCCAGCCCCGGTCCCGTCATCGCGCCGGACGCGATCGCCGCCCGCAGGACCATCGCGACGCCGGCGGCGCCGATGGACGGCCGCGAGCAGTGGCGCCGGGCGACGGCCTCGTTGACCGCAGCGTCGGCTCTGGCCCGGTCCGCGGATCGGCTGCACGCCGATGCCGGCCGTCAGCTCGACTCGGTCGAGTATGCCCTGCAGCAGCTGATCGACGATCTGTCGGCCATCATGCCCGTGCCGCGTCCGCCGCGCGCCGACGTGCACACGTTGCGGCCGCACAGCGCCGGCTGGCCCGCCGCCACGCCGCGGCACGGCTCCTCCCTCGCAGCCTGATCCGGCCGTGCCGATGGATCGCCCTGCCGCGAGCCGGCCGCGATCGCTGCAAGTGCTACCTGCGAAGGCGATGAAATGCGTATCGCGAGGCGACCGCGATGCCACGTGTCAGCCCCAGCAGCAGGACCGTGGCCACAGCTACGACGATGAACGCTGGGAGGTTCAGGCGGCTGGAGCGTTCGCTGGCACACAAGAACAGGGCTTCGATATAGTCGTTCCCGGCAATTCCGCCCAAGACCGCGATCCATGCAATCGACACGATCAGAAGCGCCGTGCTGCTGCCTTCAACGTTTTGACGGCAGACCGCGACCATCGCCATCAGCAGCACTGCCAGCGCGGAAAGCAATGGCAAAGTGCCGAGCGGCGTGGCCGTAGGCGTGTCGTCGAAGCAAGCGACCGCGCGTGCCATGCCATCGCCGGTCATCGCGGCCACCAATATCAGGGACAGAAAGAAGCGTCGGGCCGGCATTTGAACGAATTCTCCGTGGCCGGGCTTGTCCCTCGGCTGTCCAGGGGCTTGCGTCACCGCAATGCAGGATAGAGTTCGGCATTGAAGATTTGGTTCGGCCCCGCCAAGCGCCGCCGTCACCGCCTGCCGCGAGCCGGCCGCGATTGCGGGCGAAATCCGCCATAAACGGCGCCTAACCGAAGGGCGACCGTAGGGCCCGTGGCTCCGCGTCGACCGGTCCTTTGCAAGGCGGCCTCGTTCGGGTTGCCGGCGTTTTCCGCGTGGCTTCATGCTGTCCCTGCTGCGTCTGCTGACACGCCTCGTCGAAGCGCTGGTCGCCGTGCCGGTGCTGGCAGCGCGTTTCCTCTCCGACTGGCTGGTCTTCAACCCGCGCCTCGGGCCGCTGCGCTATGTGGCCGTGGCGGCGCTGGGCTATGTCGCCTTCGCGCTGCTGCTGGTCTATGTCGCGGCGCCGCTGCGCGGCGTCATCGGGCACCTCTACCTCGGCGACAAGCTGCGCTACGACGCCGAGCGCTGGGTGGCGACCGCCATCTACGACGCCAAGGGCTCGTTCGTCGGCACCTTCGACGCGCGCCTCGATAGCCTGCGCGACGTCAACTACACCGACACGGCGATCGAGCACGCCGGCTACACGGCCAACCCGGATCACAAGTCGATTCCCGTGCGCGAGGTGCCGGAGCATTACTGGCAGTGCCTCACCTACCACGAGGACCGCTACCTCGGCGGGCCGCTGAACCCTTACGGCATCGATCTCGTCGGCGTCCTCAAGATCCCGTATTCGACCGTGCGCCGCTCGCTGGCCCTGAAGCGGCCGAGCCTCGGCGTCGGCGGCTCGACGCTGCCGATGCAGTTCGCGCGCGTCATCTACAACACCCCGCCCTCCGCCTCCGAGGGCTCCGGCACCAAGCTGCTGCGCAAGGTGCGCGAGTGGTGGCTGGCGCCCGTCATCTATCACGAGCTGACCAGGGGCGGCGACCGCACGCCCTTGAAGCAATGGGCGGCGAACCACCTCTGGCTGGCGCAACGCACGGGCGGCACATCGCTGCATGGCGTCGAGACGGCGAGCCGCATCGTGTTCGGCAAGGAGGCGAAGGACCTCACCATCGCCGAGCAGTACGTGCTGGCCTCCGCCGTCAACAAGCCGATCATGCTGCTGCCGGGCTCGGACCGCGTCAACGAGGTGCGCCTCGACCGCTGGCGCTCCATCGCCGAGGTGCGCGCCAAGACCTGCGCCGAGCGCCTCATCACCGACGAGACGGTCAAGAAGGATGTCGTGTTCGAGCTGATCCAGCTGGCAGGCGGCCCGCCCGATCCGAAGGTCAAGCCGCGCCTCGCCGCCGCTCTCGACCAGTTCGCGCCGATGCTGGCGAAACGCGCCCAGGCGAGCCCGGAAATCCGCGCCAACGCGCTGCTGCCGTCGGCCCGCTTCGGCCTGCGCGAGGAGATGAAGCAGGCCTATGGCTTCGGCTGGCGCGACTACGTGCGCGGCGTCACGACGACGTTCGACGTGGTGGAGAACCTCGGCTTCGGCGAGCAGGTGAAGGCGGAGCTGGCCAGGCTCGATGCCGCGCTCGGGAGCAAGCTCGATCCGGGCTTCACGCTCGATCCGGCCAAGGTGGCGGCCGGCACGGCGAAGAGCCCGCATGTGGTGCTGGTGGCGGCGGACGCGCGCGGCCAGATCGTGCGCTACTACGAGGCCGGCGAGACGGCGCCCTATTTCGGCTCCGCTCAGGCGCGCGATAGCCAGACCGGGCTGTACATCGCCGAGCGCGAGGCGCGCCGGCTCGCCTCGACGGGCAAGATCGTGGCGGCGATCGCCATCGCCAACGCCATGCGCGACACCGCCGACACGCTCTACACCGACACGGACGCGCCGGCGCAAGGGCTCGACACCTGCACGCACGGCGGCGGCCGCACGGCGGGCCGCCGGGCCATCGTCTCGTTCGCCTGCTCGCTCAACAATCCGCTGCTCAACCGCACCGCGCACGCGGGGCAGGACAACGTGCGCCGCTTGATCGACGGGCTCGGCTTCAACATGCCGCCGGCCGGTGCCAACGGCGAAGGCACGCCGCCCTCCACCGCCGCCGTGCTCGGCCAGATAGCGGGTAGCCCACGCCGCGTGCATCAGATGGCTGGCGTCGTGCTCGGCGCGCTGATGGACAAGGGCCACCGCGCGGTCAAGCTGCCGACGCTCGTGCGCCAGTACGACTACACGGCGCGGCCCGGCGCTGCGGCGGCAGCGCACGACCAGAACGCCGAGATCGTGCCCAACAAGCTGATCCGGCGTGGCGCGCACGGGCTGCTGCGCACGCTGCTGTCGGCGCCGCTGTGCTACCAGGTGCAGGGCCAGCCGACCGGCACCCTGAAGTCGCTGGCGCACTGGTGCGCGAGCCGGCGCGGCGATCTGAGGCTGCACTTCGCCAAGACCGGCACGCAGGTGACGACCGACCCGAGCGCCACCGTCGACGCTCTGGTGACGGGTGGCCTGCAGTTCGCCAACGGCGCCGCCTACAGCTACGTGCTCGTCGTCGGCACCGGCAACGAGCCGTGGGGCCGCAACATCCATGGCGCGCAGGTGGCGCCGCTCGTCGACGTGCTGCTGAAGGACCTGAGCCAGCACGCCAAGCAGAACCCGCGCCCCGACCTGCTGCCACCGCGTCCGGCGCCGGCCGCCTCGGCCGCCGTGGTGTCGCAGGCCGCGCCCATCGCCGCCACCGGCGAAGGCGCGCCGGCCGCTGCGCCAGCTGCCGGCAAGTCGTCCACCGGCCTTCGCTCCCTCCCCGCCGCCGAGCGGTCGCGCGTGTTCAACACCAACTGAAGCCCCGCGCGGGCGCGTCGTCCCTGGTCGGGAGCGTGCTTAGCGCAGCGGGCGGGGGGCGTCGGCCAGCAGCCAGCTCATCACCGCCCAGCCGGCCAGTGCGCCGAGGAGTTGTGCCACGGCGAAGGCCGGGACGTGCGCGGGATGAATGCCGGCGAAGGTGTCGGTGAAGGCGCGGGCGATGGTCACCGCCGGGTTGGCGAAAGAGGTCGAGGCCGTGAACCAGTAGGCCGCGGTGATGTAGAGCCCGACGGCGGTGGGCACGAAGTCCGGCCGCGCGCGCAGGCAGCCGAGGATGGTGGCCAGCAGGCCGAACGCGGCGATGGCTTCGGCGATCCATTGCGCGGTGCCGGTGCGCGCCGTCGTCGAAAGCTGCAGCAGCGGCAGGTCGAACATGGCGTGGGCCGCCAGCGTGCCGAGGCAGCCGCCGAGCACCTGCGCGACGACGAACGGCAGCAGCTCCGCCTTGGCCAGTTCGCCGCGCAACGTCATGACGAGGCTGACGACAGGATTGAAGTGCGCGCCCGAGATCGGCCCTAGGATGGTGATCAACACGACGAGCATGGCGCCGGTCGGGATGGTGTTGCCGAGCAGCGCGATCGCGGTGTTTCCCCCGGCGAGCTTGGCAGCCATGATGCCCGAGCCGACGACCGTGGCGACGAGCAGGCCGGTGCCGAGTGCTTCGGCCGCGAGGCGGCGGTTGAGATCGTAGCTCACGAGCATGTCCCCGATTTTGTTCAGCCGGCGACGCGGCGACCGTCCGCATCGATGACCAGCTCGCCGTCCTCCTTGGCGAACGGCCCTTGCTGCGGCAGCGGCAGGATGTCGAGCACGGCTTCGGACGGCCGGCACAGCCTGACGCCCCACGGCGTCACGACGAGAGGCCGGTTGATCAGCACCGGATGGGCCTCGATGGCCGCCAGGATCTCCTCGTCCGTGACGTCGGGGCGCCCCAGGCCGAGTTCGGCGAACGGCGTGCCGGACTCGCGCAGGATGGCGCGCAGCGGCTCCCCCGTGCGGGCCACCAGCCGCAGCAGCTGCCGTCGCGTCGGCGGCGTCTTGAGGTATTCGACGACGTGCGGCTCGACGCCGGCATTGCGGATCAGCGCCAGCGTGTTGCGCGAGGTGCCGCACGCCGGGTTGTGATAGATCACGACATCGGTCGTGGCGGGATCGTGGCTCATCATGCGGCCTTTCCAGCAAGCGTCATTTCGGTCGCGCCGTTGATCCGCGCTGTTTCGCAAACAGATCGGCAAAAGTCCACGCCCGATGAACCGCCGTTCATCGGAATCCTTGAATCCGCCCTCATCCGGGGCCGATGCCGCCCTAAACGCCGCCTAGTCGTGGCTGTCGCGGTCTCGCGTGGCGAGGCTGGGCAATGGCATCAGGGGCAGTTCCAATGGCGTTCGGTTCGGGCAGCGGCAGCAGGCAGGGCGGCACCACGCGGCTGATGCCCGACCTCGATGTCAACGACTGGCACGAGGCGCCGAAGCAGCCGCGCGACGCCAAGAAGCTGGCGCTGGTCGTCGGCCTCGGCCTGCTGTCCTGGGTCGCGACCTACGTCGGCATGCTCGAGCTGATCGAGGCCAACATGGGCGACCTGCCGCTGGTCCACAAGCTCATCATCGGCTTCTCGGTCGCCATGCTGATGACCATGGTCGTGTGGTTGCTTGACCAGCTGTTCGCGCCCATCGGCGCCTTCACCAAGCTCATCTACGCCGCCGGCTACATCTTCCTGACCGTCATCTCGGTCGGCTTCGGCTTCGGCTTCTACTGGAAGGTGCTGGAGAGCCGCTCGGAAGCGTCGCGCTCGGCGGAAGGCGCCGTCGGCCAGGTGCAGACCTCGCTGTTCGCCGCTTCGACGCGGCTCGAGCAGCTGCAGCAGACGCTCGACGGCCTGACAACCATGTCGACCGGCAAGGCGGCGACCGAGCGCGCCAGCGGCACCTCGTGCCCCAACTCCAAGCCCGGCGATGGTCCGCGCCGCAAGCTGCGCGACGACGATGCCGCGCGCTTCTCGTTCGCCTCCGAGTTCGTCAAGGGCCGCGTCACCGCCGTGAAAGGCGAGATGGGCGCGCTGAACGCCGACCTTGCCAAGATCGTCGGCGACGACAAGTCGATCATCGATGCCAAGAGCGGCACGCGCAACGAGTTCATGAAGAGCCTGTCGCGCAAGCTCGACCTAACCGTCACCGGCTTCAACGCCTTCCGCTCCGACCCGCAGCTGAAGCAGATCCGCGCCGACCTCGCCGATCGCGCCGACAAGGCGACCTTCCCCGACACCAAGGGCGCCTCGTTCTCCTGCCCCGATCCGCAGCTGTCGACGGCGCTCAAAGGCGTCGTGCGCGCCATCGACGAGTTGCCCGTGCTCGAGAAGCCCAAGATCGCCGCCGTCGAGGGCTCGGAAGCCACCATCGAGGCCTTCCGCCGCCTGACCGCGACCTTCTACGGCCTGCTGTCATTCAAGATGCCGCCCTCCGCCGACGAGCTGCGCGACCTGCAGAAGAAGGCCGTGCAGTCCGTCGAGCAGACGCCGGCGCAGATGGCCGCGCAGCAGAAGCTCATGAATCCGGATGGCGTCGGCCTGTCGAAGCGCGACTACGTTCCGCTCGCCATCGCGCTGTTCGTCGACATCTGCCTGCTGCTGGTCTCCATGGGGCGGCCGATGAACCGCCTCGGCGGCCTCGTCGGCAAGATGCGCGAAGCCGAGCGCGGCCCCGTCATCCAGATCTTGTCGCGCTTCAACGACATCCATCGCGATCCTGAGATCCGCCGCAACTTCGAGGTGTTCCGCCACGTCGTGTTCGATTTCCACGGCGACTATTATGTGGCGGTGCCGCTCGACGCGCCGTTCGGCGTGGCGCAACGGCAGGGCAAGAACGGCCGCACCGTCTACGTGTCGCAGACGCCGACCGACATCGGCGAGCATCAGGTCGAGGCGCACATCCTGGCCAACCTGTTCACCAGCTTCGAGAAGGAGCGCATCTTCGCACGCGTCTATTCGCCGTTCCTGACCACGCGCACGATCCAGAAGCGCCTCGCCCGCCAGGGATCGAAATTCGCCCACGCCAAGGCATTCCGCGTCTACCGCTTCCGCGATGGCGCCTGGTCGGAGATCATCCTCGGCGCCGTCATGGGTGCCGCCCGCCGCGTGGAAGCCGAGAAGCGCGCCCGCAATCTGGCCGACGGCCACAGCCTGCCCGACGCCAAGCCGGTGGCGACGCCCGCGCCCGCCGCCCAGCCGCAGGCGATGCCGCAGCCCGCGCCGTACCCGACGCAGGCCGCCGACCCGGCTCGGGCCCCATACCCCCCACAGGCGCAGCATCCGTTCGCGCCGCCGTATGGGGCCGGTGCGGTGCCCCCTGTCATGCCGCGCCCGGCGGCAGGCGCGATGCCGGGCCACCCGATGCCGGGTTCGGTCGGGCCGAGCGGCATGGCTGCTGGCCGCACCCTGCCGGCCCATATGGCGCGCCAGCTCGCGGGTGCCCCGGGCGCGTATCCGGCCGTGCCGCCGCAACCGAGCCATGCGTCGGCGGGGGTGCACACGCCCGCTGCCCAGGCTAGCGGCTGGGTTCCGCCGGGCTCGGGGGCAGCTGGTTCGGCGCAGCGCTCGGTCACGCAGCCGATGCATCCCGTTGCCCTGGCCGGTCAGGCCTCGGTCGATATCCGCCAGACCGCCGGCCCGCGTCCGGCTGCCGTTGCCGAACCCTCGCCCGAGCTGGTCAGCAAGTATGGGCCCTACGCCGCGCACGTCGAGCCGCCGCTGCCGTTTTATCCTCCCCATCCGTCGACCCAGGGGGTGCCCCAGGCCGCTGCGCCGGCCAACAACAACACGGCTCCGGCGGGGCAGATCCCCGCGGGCGGCAGCCCGCAACAGGCCAACGCGGGCGGCAGCCCGCACCAAGCCGACGCGGGCGGCAGCCCGCAACAGGCCAACGCGGGCGGCAGCCCGCACCAAGCCAACGCGGGCGGCAGCCCGGTCCAGACGGTCGTGGCCGACGAGGCCAAGGTCATCCCCATGCCCGGCGTGCGTCAGGTCGCCTCGCTGATCCCGGATGTCCGCGAACCTGAGGCGCAGGGCGTCGCGCATCCGGTGCCTGTCGTCGTCGCCCCCATCCCCACGCGCCAACGCGAGGACGACGTGACCTACGAGCTGAAGCGCGAGACCCTGACCGTGACGGTGCCGGTCAGCCAAGTCCCTGAGAACCTGCTCGACGGCTTGCGCCAGGGCCGCATCGCGCGCGACGCCAGCCGTGCCGAGCTGCCGGAGCGCGCGGTTCCTGCTTCCATCGTATCGGGTCTCGCGCCGGGCACGCTGCTTGCCGCTTCCGAAGGGGATCGCGCTGCGGTCATCGACGCCACGGCCGACATCGTTGCCGAGGCTGCCTCTGCGACGGCCACTGCGCCCTTGCAAGGGGACGACGAGGACGCTGACGATGTCATTGTTCTCGGAGCCGGGCCTGACGTGTGGACCGACGCCGACAAGGCGCTGCTCAATCGTCTGGCCAAGCGGCAGGCCTGATGGCCCGCAGCGCCCCGCGCGAGCTTGCGCGAGACCAGAGCCCCGACCTTTCGGCTGAAGAAAAATGATGTTTCCGACCCGTTCGGGGCGCTCGAAACGGGGCGCCCCGCAACCGTTGCTTAACTGTCTTCCCGCTTAATCGGGGGGCACATCCGAGAACGCGGGCTCCGAGCTGTCGGTCCTGAGCCCGCGCCCTCCCTAGCCCAAGGGAAATGCCTGGTCATGCGCTCTAAGAACACGGCCCGCGTCGACGTCGTGAAGAAAGAGGACAAGGAAGCGCGTCTCATCGAGTTCATCCGCACCACTCTCCAGGCCCATGCCGCTGCGAGCGGCACCAGTCACGAGTTCACCTTGCTCGTGCGCTCGGCGCAGAGTCCGGCGGCCCTTGCCGTTGCGACGATGGCGGGCGAGTTCGCGGCTGCGGGCGCCGGCCTGCGTCTGCTGGTCACCAACACCACGCTCGGCGCCACGACGCCGATCCCGCCGGCGCTCATCGACAGCCGCGTGCTGCGCGAGGCGCGCGTGCTGCGCGATATCCGACTGCTCGACGCGCACGAGCAGCTCGTGCTCGGCACGGAGACGGCTTGGATCGGCGACTGCATGCGGCGGGAGCCGGGCAAGCTCGATGCCTTCGAGCGCTATTCCCCCGCAACCGCTGCCGTCGCTGCCTGGGCCAGCGTCTCGTTCGAACGCCTGTGGGCGCAGGGCGAGATGGTGCCGTGCGCGGGCCTGGCGGCTGCGGAGCCGGTTGCCGAGCCGGCCGCCGATCTCTGCGCGGCGGCGCTCGCTTCCGGCGAGCCGGGCCACGTCAGCGAGGCGGCGACCCGCCACTGACGCTGGACGGCAGGCCGGGGCGGTGCGTCCGGCCACCTTTCCAGACACCTCCCGAACAGGTCGGCGCCGCAATGCGCCGGCCTGTTTTGCGTTGCACAACGCGGCGCTTGCGGACAGCGCGATTTCCGTCCTGGATCAGGGACAAGTGCGTGCTCGCCCCACCAGGGCTGGGGGTGCTTCACAGGAACGACACACACAGCTAGTATCCCGGCCGTGTGGATCGGGGGTGCGATGTCCGATTCGGGTCCAGTCAGGAACCGTCAGGACGCAGCCCGTGAATGTGCATGCTGCCATGCCGGACAGCTATCCGGCCCTCGTCCTCAATGCCGACTTTCGCCCCCTGAGCTATTATCCGTTGTCGCTCTGGAGCTGGCAGGACACGGTCAAAGCCGTGTTTCTGGACCGTGTGAATATCGTTTCCGAGTATGACCGCTTCGTCCGCTCCTCGAGCTTCGAGATGCGGCTGCCGAGCGTCGTGTCGCTGAAGACCTACGTCAAGCCGGCGCTGTATCCGGCCTTCACGCGCTTCAACGTTTTCCTCCGCGATCGCTTCAGCTGCCAGTACTGTGGCTTGCGCGAAGATCTGACGTTCGATCATCTCATTCCGCGCTCGCGGGGTGGCCTGACGCGGTGGGACAACGTCACCACGGCGTGCGCCCCGTGCAATCTGCGCAAGGGTGGGGCCATGCCGGCGCAGGCCGGCATGTGGCCGTCGCTGATGCCGTATCGCCCGACGGTGTTCGAGCTGCATCGCAACGGGCGGCTGTTCCCGCCCAACTACCTGCACCAGAGCTGGGTCGATTACCTGTACTGGGATACCGAGCTGGAGCCGTAGTCTTCGGCCGCATGAGTGGCGCGCTCGGCGCCTGGGCTCTCGATGGGAGCGGCTCGTCCGCTCCCATTTTCATGTCTCGCGACGTTGGAATTTGCCGCGCCAGCCAGCCGCCGTCACGCGCCCGGCCGCGAGGGCCTGCCGGAGGCCCGGGTGCGTCCGGCCCGCGTTGAGCGGGCTTTACGCCGCGCGGCGCAGCGGCTGAGCCTGCTGCTGGGCGCACAGCTTGCCGGCGATCTGCTCCACGGCTTTCACCCAGTCCAGGCCCGGCTCGACCTCGGACAGGCCGAAGGCGTGCACCGCGTCGGCCGGGGAGCCGCCGTCGCGGAAGATGCGCGCGCAGGACTGGCGCGCGATGCCCTGGGCCTGGTGCCACTGCATGGGATTGATGTGATCATGGAACATGGGAGACCTCGCTTCCTCGTGAGGAACGATTTCGACGCTGACGTGCGACGGACGACGCAACCGATACTGACGCAACGCAACGCTGACTTCGGCTACTCACGGGACGCGGGACGTGACCCGGCAACGCTACAACGCAACAGACGCAACCAATTCGCTTGACGCAACGAACGGCGAACTCACGCAACAATCGACACGCAACCAACAAACGACGCCATGGTCTTCCAACCCAGGCGCGGAGCCGCGCTCGACGGGGAAGGGGTGGCAAGCACGCACCTGTGCTCTGGCGCCATTACGCGGGACCGGCAACATGGCACCTTGAGGGACCTGTGGTCTGACACCCGCGCGTGCTTGCCATCTCGTGCGGGAGGCCGGCGGTGAGGCCGGTCGCCCGAATTCCACTGTTTCGCCGGAGCATTGCCGGCGATCTCATTCGCCCAACGTCATGCCACCCTTCCGGGCGTCGCCTCGGACCCTGCATCGGAGGTCCGCACCCTCCGTCCCGAACGATCCGCTGCGGCCATCAGGCAGTGACCATGCGCACCGAGGAGGATTTTGCCGACGACGTCGTCGAGACGCCGCCATCCGGCTTCCTCATGCGCGCCACTTGCGCCGACGCTGGCAACAGCCTCTGCAACCATGCGACCCACGCGACACCTACACCGCCCGAACGATAGGATTGCGACATCTGACGCAGCCGCGACTGACCCAAACGCAACCAAAGACCTTGACGCAACCAGCTACGACGCAACGCGACGACGCCACTTCAGTGCAAGACGCTACTAGTGCAACACGCGCCCCGACGCCGGGCCAAAGCTACGCGACACAACGCTTCCGGATTGTACGCTTCCGGATTGTACGCCTCGGGGCCGTCCGAACCGCTTGCTGGACGGACCAGCGAGCCGCTCTCGCAAACGCATGAACTTGAACGCCAGAGCGGCTCGCCTCGATTTGCCGAGCATGCAAGCCAGCACGCTCCTTGGAGAGACTTCAGGCAACGCGACGCTACAGGACGCTACAGAAGGCAACGCAACAGCCGGGCACGCAACCGACGCAACTGGGACGCTACGGACGCTTACTCGTACGCCTACGCTTACGCTTGCAACGGCTTCAGCGCGGGATACGCGACAACGGCTGAAGCCGGAGACGAATTCGGCGGCGGAACGTCCGGTGGCCGAACCAGCCCTGCGGCTGAAGGAGGCTTTCGGGAGGGGGAGGACCGACTGACTCAAGACCCGCCTCCCTTGGAACCGCCGGTTGGCTTTCGTGTTCCGCGAACGAGGTGAATTAACTGTTGCACGAAGGCCATATGAAGGCAACAAACGGTCGCACTTAGCCACAATTACGCTTGTTATCGCGTCGTATCTCTGAATGCGCCCGGGTTGCTCCGGGTGGCCATGAAATCATTGGGAAAATTCGGTCTGTGGATAACCTGTGGTGTTGCGGAGCCGGCGCGCGCGTCCGCTCCGTCCCGGCGCGGGTCCGGGGATCGGGGCTGTCGCTGCGTTGCTGTCAGTCCAGCGGGTCGTCGGCGGCGAAGGCGGCCCTGAGCGCAGCCATGGCGAGAACGAACGAAGCCACCACGTTCCAGCCGGCGAACGACAGGCCGAATATGCGCAACTGCGCCTCGTCGCAGCGCACCACTCGCGTCTCGGCAAGGTTCTTGAGCAGATCGCCGGCCGTCGCCGCCACCGCCGCGCCGCCGCCGGCGCAGGTCGAGGGGCCATCCCAGAACTTCCATTCGGCGCCGGCGTGATAGACGCCAAGGCCGGCGTTGGACAGGAATGCCAGCGAGACGAGGAGGAAAAGCAGGCCCGCCGCGCGCTGGCGTTCGGATGTCAGCAGGATCAGAGCCACGAACAGGGCCGGTACTCCGGCATAGTAGGCCCATCGCTGCATCAGGCACAGCGGGCAGGGCATATACCCGCCGATGATCTCGAAGCCCCAGGCGGCGGCGATGGCAGCCGTCGCTGCCAGCAGCGCGAACGCTCCCAGCCGATAAGCGGGCGACTTGCGCGTCTGGCCAACCGTGAGCGCCATCTCGAACCCCTCGTTACGCGAACATCCAAGGCGGGAGGCCGCCGCCGCAGCCCCCACGCAAGTCTGGCCTTATATCAGATACTTGACCATGACGAAGCCGGCCACGATGACGATCACCGACACGGTCGTGACCAGCGTCAGCCGGCGTTCGATGAATTCGCGGATCGGTGCCCCGAAGCAATACAGCAGCCCCGCCACCAGCACGAAGCGCATGGCGCGCGCGATGATGCTCGCGCCCATGAACGGCAGCAGCGCCATGTGCGACAGGCCGGCCGCGATGGTGATCAGCTTGTAGGGGATCGGCGTCATGCCCTTTATGATGATGATCCAGACGCCGTAGTCGTTGAAAAGCTTGCGAAAATCGTCGAACTTCTCGGCCTTGCCGTAGAAGCGCAGGATGGGCTCGCCCAGCGTTTCGTAGAAGAAGTAGCCGATGGCGTAGCCCAGCACGCCGCCCAGCACCGAACCGACGGTGGCGATGAAGGCGTACCACCACGCCTTCTCGCGGCGCGCCAGCACCATCGGCACCAGCATCACGTCGGGCGGGATGGGGAAGAACGAACTCTCGACGAACGAGACCCAGAACAGGGCGGAAGGTGCCCTGTCGCTGCCCGCCAGCCGCATCATCCAATCGTAGGTTCTCTTCATCATGGGCCGCTCAATAGAGGGCGGAGCGGGTGCTGTCCATGGGCCGCCCGTGCGGCGTGGGCGCCCGCCGGACGCAGGGGGCCGGCGATCAGGCCGGCCGGAAGCTGGCCGAGAGACGCAGCACCAGCTCGTTGAGAATGAAGCGTCCTTCGCCCGTGGCAGCAATGCGGTTCGGTCCAAGGCGCGCCAGCAGCCCGAGCTGCTGCAACGCGGCGATCGCCTCGGCCGCGGGCCTGACGCCGCCCATGCGGGCCAGCGCCCCGAGATCGACGCCCTCCGAGAGGCGCAGGCCCATCAGCAGCATCTCGTCGGCCGCCTCCGTAGAGGTCAGCTCGAGCTCGTCGGTCATGCCATGTCCCTGCGCCTCGACCAGAGCGGCCCAGCGTTCCGGATTCTTCTCCGTCGCGGTGGCGTAGCGGCGGCCCGCTGCCGGCAGCAGGCGACCGTGCGCGCCGGGGCCGACGCCGACGTAGGCGCCATAGCGCCAATACACGAGGTTGTGCCGGCTCTCCTCACCGGGACGGGCGTGGTTGGAGATCTCATAGGCCGGCAGCCCGGCCGCCGCCGTCAGCTCCTGGGTGGCGTCCCACAGCGCCAGCGCCTGCTCGGCCGGCGGCACCCGCAGCTTGCCGCGCGCGGCCAGCGCCGCATAGGGCGTGTCGGGCTCGATGGTGAGCTGGTAGAGCGACAGGTGCCCGGCGCTCATGGCCAGCGCCTCGGCCAGTTCCGCGCGCCAGGCGGCGGGCGTCTGCCCGGGCCGGGCATAGATGAGGTCGAACGAGGAGCGCGCGAAGGTCGCCTGAGCGACGGCCACCGCCGCCTTGGCTTCGGCGACGGTATGGATGCGGCCGAGCCGGCGCAGCTCGTCGTCGCGCAGCGATTGCAGGCCGAGCGAGACGCGGTTGACGCCCGCCTCGCGGTAGCCGCGGAAGCGCCCGGCTTCCACCGAGCCCGGATTGGCCTCCAGCGTAATCTCGGCGTCCGCCTGGATGCCCCACAGCCGATCGATCTGCGCAATGATGGCGGCGACCGTCTCCGGCTGCATCAGCGAGGGCGTGCCGCCGCCGAAGAAAATGCTGCCGACGCGCAGCGCGCGGGACGGCGCCGCGTCCGAGCGCCCGGGCGGCGCTGAACCGATGCGGCGGGCATTCCAGTCCAGTTCGGCGAGATAGGCGGCGAGGAAGCGCGCCTCGTCCCAGCCGCCATGGCGGACGTGGCTGTTGAAGTCGCAATAGGGGCATTTCTGGGCGCAGAACGGCCAGTGCACATAGACGCCGAGGTCCGCGTCCGGCGCCGTCCCGGGGCTTGCGGCCCGCTGATCGGATGTTTCCATCCGCCCCAGATGGCCCAGCCGTGCCGTCACTGCAAGCGCCGCTACCGGGCGAGCAGATCGGCCCACTCGGGGTGCTTGTCGAACATCATGCGGATGTACGGGCAGGACGGCACCACCTTGAGGCCCTCGGCGCGCACGTCCGCGATCATGCGGAAAACGAGCGCCGGCGCGATGCCGGTGCCGCGCAGGTGCGGCGGCGCGTAGGTGTGATTGGTGCGGATGACCCCGGAGCCCTGGTCGACGTAGGTCAGCTCCGCCTCGCCCTCGCGGCCCGCCATGGTCGCGACCCAGCGCCCACCTCGCGCATCGGTTTCCCGCCGAATCGAAAAATCCGTCATCCCCATCTCCTGCCCCCTGCCTTCTGCCCGCCACCGTCCGCGCGGATGCCCGCTGGTCCGGAGGGATGTGTGTTGCCCGTCGTCGCCTGGCGAGGGCCGCGATCGACAACACGTACCAAGCTGGCCGCGCAGCACCAGCAACCAATTCGCACGGCAGCATCGTTTGTTGCGCCGCAAAGACCGGTGTGCGCTGGCCGCCGCCGCTGCCGAGAGATATGGTCGAGAAATCCAAGCGCTCGACAAGTCCGCTCCGCGCCGGGAGCCGCCCCCCGTGAACGTCCAAGCCCCGCCAGCCAAGGCCGTCCCATCGCCCCTGCCGCCGCACGAGTTCACGGCGGCGGAGATCGGTGCGCTCGCTCATCTCTATCGCGGCGAGGTCTACCGCAGCACGGTGTGGCGCACGCGGCTCGACAACACCACCAACTGGGCCGTGGCCGCGCTCGGCATCTCCATGTCGGCGTCCTATGCGCACCCCGAGGCCTCGGCGCTGCCGCTGGTGCTGATCGGCATCCTGATCGCGGTGTTCCTGCTCTTCGAGGCCCGCCGCTATCGCTATTTCAATGTCTGGCGGGCACGGGCGCGCTGGTTCGAGACCAACTTCTACGCGCCGATCCTGCGCGGCCAGGGCTACGGCACGGGCACCGGCTGGGAGCAGGTGCTGGCGCGCGACTACTGCGAGCCGCGCCACCACATTTCCCTGGCGCGCGCCCTGGGGCGGCGTCTACGGCGCACGTATTCCTGGCTGCTGGCCATCCAGGCGCTGGCCTACCTCGGCAAGATCAGCATCCACCCGACGACGGTGACGAGCCTCGCCGACCTGGTGCAGCGCGCCGCCGTCGGTCCGGTGCCGGGTTGGCTGATGCTGGCGGGCGGTGGGATTTTCTACGGCACCTGGATCGCGGTCGCCATCGTCACGCTGCGCATCGAGCAGGCGGCGCACGGGCGCGACCGCAACGTCAGCATGGGCTGAGACCAGCAGATGCCAGGCTCTCGCGCGCCTCACCCGCCTCGCGATTTCACGCTTCGAGGCAGGCTTTCCTGAAGCTGGCGAAGGCGCGCGTGCGGTGGCTCATGGCGTACTTGTCGGCCGGCACCATCTCGCCGAACGTGATGGCCTTGCCATCGGCGACGAACATCGGATCGTAGCCGAAGCCGTTGCCGCCGCGCGGCGGCCACACGAGGTGACCGTCGACGCGGCCCTCGTAGAACGTGCTGGAGCCGTCCGGCCAGGCGAGGCAGAGCACGGAGATGAAATGCGCGCGCGGCGGCTCACGTCCCGGCGCCCAGGCGCCGATGCTGGCCAGCTCGTCGTGCACGCGCTGCATGGCGATGCGGAAGTCCTTGGTCGGCCCCGCCCAGCGAGCCGAATAGATGCCGGGCGCGCCGCCGAGCAGGTCGACGTTCAAGCCGCTGTCGTCGGCGAGCGCGGGCAACCCCGAGCCCTTGGCTGCCACCAGCGCCTTCAATTGCGCATTGCCCTCGTACGTGGGCTCCGTCTCCTCGGGCTCGACGAGGCCCAGATCACCGGCGGAAACGGCATCGAGCCCGTACGGCGCGATGAGCTGGTTGATCTCCCAAACCTTGCCGGGGTTGTGGCTGGCCACCACGAGGCGCGTGCCGGGTTTCAGGACGGAGCCGGGCGTCAGGACAGGCATGTGTCGAGTTCCTGGTATGATTGGCATCAAGACGCGCGACCCCGGCCCGACCGGGCCGTCAGCTCAGCGTCCACAGGAAGAGGAGCGTCGCGGCAGCGCCGAGCATGGTGCGGACGGCGTGCAGCCGCCCCCAGTGCTCGATCATCGCTCGCGACCGGGGGCCGGCCTCGGCGGCGGGGATGGCCATCAGGCGATTGTTGACCGGCATGATGACGAGCAGCGTGAACGGCCAGTTCGCCACCAGAACGAGACCGGCGAGGAGGAAGCCGGTCTGCCGCGTCTGCCACCACGCCATCACGCCAAGCAGCAGGCCGAAGACGGCGAGCGTTGCCTGCATGGCGAAGCCGCTCTTGTAGCTCGGCTTCCACTCGGCGAGCAGCGCGCCGTCGTCGAGGCCGAGGCGGGCCGGCTGTTCGGCGAAGTTGATGTAGAACGCCGCGCCGGTGAACGCGGCCGCGACGACCAGGGCGAGCAGTCCCGACAGCATGGTAGGGCCTCCTGTGTTCGTGCCGCGGCCCCCGCGCCCCCGCGCGTGCGTCAGGCGACCGTCAGCTTTTGCAGCTGCACGAGCTCGCCGATGCCCTTGCGGGCGAGCGCCATCAGCTTGTCGAAGCTCTCCTGGCTGAAGGCGGTGGTCTCCGCCGTGCCCTGCACCTCGACGATGCCGCCGGCCCCGGTCATGACGAAATTGGCGTCGGCGTCGGCGTTGCTGTCCTCGGTGTAGTCGAGGTCGAGCACGGGTTCGCCGCCGTAGAGGCCGCAGCTCACGGCCGCCACGTTGTCGCGCATCACGCCGTCCTTGATCATGTCGCGCGCGCGCATCCAGGCCAGGCAATCGCTCAGTGCCACCCAGGAGCCGGTGATGGCGGCCGTGCGGGTGCCGCCGTCGGCCTGGATGACATCGCAATCGACGTTGATCTGGCGCTCGCCGAGCTTTTGCAGGTCGACGACGGCGCGCAAGCTACGGCCGATCAGGCGCTGGATTTCCTGCGTGCGGCCGGACTGCTTGCCGGCGGAGGCCTCGCGGCGCGTGCGCTCGGTGGTGGCGCGCGGCAGCATGCCGTATTCGGCCGTCACCCAGCCGCGACCCTGGCCCTTCAGCCACGGCGGCACGCGCTCCTCCAGGCTCGCCGTACAGAGAACGTGGGTGTTGCCGAACTTGATCAGGCACGACCCCTCGGCATGCATCGACACGGCGCGCTCGATGGAGACGCGGCGCAGTTCGTCGGGCTTGCGTTTGGAGGGGCGGGTTACGGCCATGGCGTGCTCTTTGCGGGTTGGCGCGCCTGTCCCCAGGCGGCGGGAGAATAATTCTCGATGTGGCGCGGGACCCTACGGGAGGGCTTGGCAAGCGGCAACCATATTCTCCGGGCTGCGCTTGCCGCTCCCACGCCCCCCGTTCCTCCTCCGGTGTCCGCCCACAGCGTTCGCTGTCCGGCGCATTTGACGAACCCCGCCCGGGCTCCCTAGATTCCCCGACCGGCGGCACTCCCGTGCCGCTCACCGGTCAGGAGCGGGCGACAGACGGCATGATCAGAGGCGCTTCCGAACTCGCGCAGCTCAACGAGCGCAGCCGCACCATTCTGCGGCAGATCGTGGAGAGCTACCTGGCGACCGGCGAACCGGTGGGCTCGCGCAACCTCGCCCGCGTGCTGCCGATGACGCTGTCGCCGGCATCGATCCGCAACGTGATGTCGGACCTGGAGCACCTGGGACTGATCGTGGCGCCGCATACCTCGGCGGGACGCTTGCCGACGCAATCTGGCCTGCGCCTGTTCGTCGATGGCCTGCTCGAGGTCGGTTCGCTCAGCGAAGGCGAGCGCAAGCAGATCGAGGCACAGATCGGCGGGCCGCGCCAGACCTCGCTCGACGCCGTGCTGGCGGAAGCCGGCGAGATGATATCCGGCCTCTCGCACTGCGCCGGTCTCGTGCTCGCCGACAAGCAGGTGGCGCACCTCAAGCACATCGAGTTCGTGTGGCTGGAGCCGCGCAAAATCCTGGTCGTGCTGGTCGCCGAGGACAACACGGTGGAGAACCGCGTCGTCACGCTCGACGAGACCTTGCCGCCGTCGGCGCTGGTGGAGGCCTCCAACTACCTCAACGCGCATATTCGCGGCCTCACCCTCAGCGAGGCGCGCTCGAAGATCGAGACGCAGCTCGCCTCCGCCAAGGCCGAACTCGACACCCTGACGCAGAAAGTCATCTCGGCCGGCTTCGCCGAGTGGTCGGGGACGCTCGGCGAGCGCAAGAGCCTCATCGTGCGCGGGCAATCGAACCTGCTCAAGGATCTCAACGCCGCCGACGACCTGCAGCGCATCCGACAGCTGCTCGACGACCTGGAGCAGAAGCGCGAGCTGGCGCAGCTCCTCGGCGTTGCCGAGACCGCCGATGGCGTGCGCATCTTCATCGGCTCGGAGAACCAGATGTTCTCGCTGTCCGGCTCGTCGCTCATCGTGGCGCCGTTCCACGACGAGAAGCGCAAGATCGTCGGCGTGCTGGGTGTCATCGGCCCGACGCGCATCAACTACGGCCGCATCATCCCGATGGTGGATTACACCGCCCGCCTCGTCAGCCGCCTGCTGAAGTGAGCCGGCGCACGCCCAGTGCCGCGTCCGGGGGGTGGGCGATTGGATCGCTGCTCACGCCTTGGCGATGGCTGTCAGAGGGGCTGCGACGCCAACCCCGGCGGTGTGGCGGACGCCTTGCTATTTCAGCCCTTCCGTGGGCAGGGGCAGGTTTTCCCACAAAGACCAGCCATCGGCGCAGCTGGATATCGCGAGCATGTCTCCATAAGGATGGTGCTTGATCGTTACGTAGGTCGGGCGAGGTAATAGTCCAGCGCGGACCGCCTCGTCACCTTCCCCGAACATTTCACCCCACCGATAAACCCTGCAGCATCCCGGATGGTCCGTCAGGTACGCGTTTGCAATTTTGGATCGTTCCCTGGCGGACAGTGCTCGGTCCATGTTGGCGGTAATGGCAAACGCCAACTTTTCGTCATCTGGCACCCATCCGGCCCGGCTATAGCAAAATCCAGAACGATTGAGCGCGAGCAGACCCAGTGTCACGACTGCTGCAACGATTGGTCCGACAAATGCCATCGAATATTTGCGCACGGAGTCATCCATTGTAGTGGCTTGGGACAGCGTCGGCGCGTCGGCGGCAACGGCCTCCCTGACGAGCTGCGCGGCCTGTTTTAATCGGTTCCGGGCGTGAGCGCAGCCCGCGCGACGGAGAACGGTGGACTCGCCGGCCGGAGGCTTCCGCTTGGGCGGGCGTGTGGCATCCAGGGGCCACGGCGCGGGCCTCACTTGATTTTTGGGTCGAAGCGGCTGATATGCCGGCCACGGCCAACGCGCGCGCTGGGCCTGATCGAGACAACCGCGATCGGAGCCGATTCGGCGCCAGCGCCACTGATGCGGAGCACGCATGACCGACGAGAGCAAGAACCCCGCGCCGGGCCAGCCGCCGCGCCCGGCCGCCGAGGGCAACGTTGCCAATCCCGGTGCGGCCGCCGGCACGGGGGCAGCGGCGGGCGCAGCCCCTGGGGGCGCCACCGACAACCTGTCGGCGGGCATCGGCGCCGAGGCGCCGCCACAGGCCGAAGCCGCGCTGCTCGCCGCCGAGGTGGCGAAGCTCGAGGGCCAGATCAAGGATCTGACCGACCGCCTGCTGCGCGCCCACGCCGACCTCGACAACCTGAGGAAGCGGGCCGAGCGCGAGAAGGAAGAGACGGCGCGGTATGCCATCTCCAGGTTCGCCATCGACATCGTCGGCATGACCGACAATTTCCAGCGCGCCATCACGGCCGTGCCGGCCGATGCCGCCGCCGCCGATCCGGCGCTGCAGACGCTCATCGACGGCGTCGTGATGACGGAGGCCGAGTTCCTCAAGGTGCTGGAGCGTCACGGCGTCAAGCGCATCGACCCCAAAGGCGAGCTGTTCAATCCGCACTTCCATCAGGCGATGATGGAGCAGCAGCAGCCGGAGGTGCCGGCCGGAACCATCCTGCAGGTGTTCCAGGCCGGCTACCAGATCGCGGATCGCTGCATCCGCCCGGCCATGGTCGTGGTCGCGCGCGGCGGCGCCAAGTCGGCGCCGAAGCCAGCCGGAAACGGCCATGGCAACGGCGAGGGGGCAACCGGCTGATCGCGCAGCGGCGGCTTGACGCCGTCGCCATCGGCCCTTTGCGCACGCCGTCAATTTCGGTTATCGACACCGCGAGCCCGGGGGATCGCCCGCCGGGCTCGTCGCGCATGATCGAGCCGATGGAGGCGTGCCATGTCGAAATCGTACCGCCACCGTGACGACGCTCCGAGCTTTTGAAGTCTCGAGCAAGCGTCGCAAGTCCTACCCCTCCGAAACGCGTGTGAAGCGCGGCTGTCGCGTCGTGCACGGCGACGTCGAGCTCATCGAAAAGCTCGGGCGCAATGACTTGTGTCCGTGCGGTTCCGGACACCGGTTTCAAGCGCTGCTGCCTCGCTTCGGGCCGCTATGACGGCGTCGAGCGGAACCACTACTTTCAGGGACAAGTAGGCGCGCTGTTGCCGGCTCCGGGCAGCCACGGCGCCTGATGAAATGGGCGGCCCCGCTGGTTGGCGGAGCCGCCCTTGATGTCGGCGGGCGGCCCAGGCTCAAGCGGCGCGGTCGTACTCCTTCAGCAGGCGCTCGGCCTTGGCGCTCTCCAGGCGGTGCATGAGGTTGGCCGCTTCGTGCTCGTCACGCAGCGTCTTCGACAGATTGAAGCACGAGCCGACGAGGAACATGGTGCCGATGAGGAAGAAGCCCTTCATCCAGATGTCGCCGGGGATGGAGACGACGCCGAGCACCATGAGGCCCAGCGAGGCGGCGAACGAAACGACGGCGTAGAGCTTCCAGGCGCGTGAATCTTGATGCATGGCGGCGATCCTTCAGGTTCGGGTTCGGGATGATGGCGTCAAGGCGGCGATGTCGTCAGCGCTGCGGTGCCGACGGCGGCGTATCCTTGCGCAGGCGGTCGAGCACCGACCTGGCGCTGGTGCGCGGCCGGTCGGTGAAGGCCGAGGTGGCGCCGGAGCGGGCGGCGATGTCACGCTCGACGCGGCCGAGGGCATCCGAGAAGTCCTGATCCTCGACCTGGCGGGAACGCACGCGCTCCAGCGTGATGCGGGCCTCGCGGAAGGCGTCCTCGCCAACGAGGCGATGGCGCGCGGCGCGGTCGCGCGAGCGGGCGACGGCTGCGGCGGCCCGGGCGGTCGAGAGGCCGCGCTTCAGCTCGGCCAGCAGGCGGGCGTTGTCGTCGAGACCGGCGCGGATGCGGCGGGCGGCCTCGGCGCAGCGCTGGCGCGCTTCGTCGTGACCGGCGCGCTCGTCCTCGAGGCTGGCGATGCGGTCGGCGAGGTCGAGGGCATCCGGCTCGCGGCCCTCGGCCAGCGCGGTGCGCACCTCGGTCTCCAGCTTCGGGAGGCGCTCGCCGATGGCGGCAACGGCGCGCGCTTCGCCGGTTTCCTCGGCCAGCACCATGGCGAGGTCGCGCTTCATGGCCTCGAAGGCGGCGTTGGCCTCGCGCAGCCGCTGCTCCAGCAGGCGGATGGCATTGGCATCGAACAGCGCCTCCTCGGCTTCGGCGGCGGTGGCGCGGAACAGGGCGGACAGGGTCTTCAGCACGGGGCGTCTCCTGGATGAAATGAACGTCGTACAGTTGTGAATATAGCACATCGAGAACGATGTTCAATACGGGCGTGAGCAATCAGCGCGTCATGGTAAAGAAACCGTGAGCATCACGCTGTTGAGCTTCTTGTGCGCCCCGCCGTGCCGCTGCACTGTGGCGGCAGTGGCCGGCGTTCGAGAGCGGGGAATCTGGGGTGCTGTGGCGGTTCGTGCTTGCCGGTATGCATTGTCTGGGCGTAGCCGGCGTGGCGATCGGTGGCGAGCTTTCCACGGCGGCTCAGCAGTTGATCGCTGCGCGGCGCTGTGAAGTATCGCAGCGGCTGGAAGCGATCCGGCGGCAACCGATCGATGCCAGCCTGCCCGATGGCGGTAACGGTCGATTTCTCGTCATCGGCATCAGAGGCAAGCCGCATTACTTCGTGCAGTGCATGTACCATGGCGGCGACGCGATGGTGTACTGCGAGGCTGCCTCCGGCCGGTACGCTCCGCCATCCGCAACGGCAGGCGATTTTCCTCTGGCCGAGTCCAGGCTCGCCGCGTTGCGTGCACTGGGCTTCGACATCGAGGTGACAGCGGGGAATTTTTCGCTCGATGGCCCGGTGGCGCCGCCTGAGGCCCTGGCCGACCGAATGCTCGCAGCGCTCCACGCAGCCTTTGGCGCAGAGGCGAAGACGGAACTCGATTACGTCGCGCCGCTCGCCAGCGGCATGCGCCCTTCGTGCGAGCCGACAGGGTGATACGGCGCGAGGCAGGCCATGGCGTCCGAGGAGCGCTGCGGCCCCCGGCTACTCGATGATCTTGGGCGTGCCGACGATCACGGTCGTGGCCGGCTTGGCCGCCGGCCCCTTGCCGCCGCCGGCCAACGGACCGCCGTTGGCAGCCGGAACTATCGCCGCCGGGCCCGGTTCCAGCTTGCTGCTCTCGGTGGGCGCAGCGGTGAGCAGGCTCTGCTCCAGCGCCTGCTTCAGCTCGGTCTGGCGCTTCTGATCCGCCATCGAGCGCAGCATGGCGTAGAAATCGAGCGAACTCGCCTCCAGCTCTTCCAGCATCTCGACCTTGGAGAGCCCGGCCACGGGCTTGCCGACGCTGTCGACCGCATTGAATTGCTCGACCACGGTGGCGAGCTTGGTCGGCAGGCGCGTCACGCCGGCCGAGGGCACGACCATCTCGACGCCGGTTCCCAACGCATCGCGCACGTTGGTCGGCCCCAGGATCGGCAGCACGAGATAGGCGGTGTCGCGCACGCCCCAGACGTAGAGCGTCTGGCCGAAATCGCCGGTCTGGTGCTGCTGGCCGACTGTGGCGGCGACATCGAACAGGCCGCCGATGCCGATGGTGGAATTGGTGATGAAGCGCGCCAATGTGGTCAGCGCCGCGTCGGGGCGCAGCTGCAGCACGTTGTTGGCGAACACCATCGGCTCGGTGAGATTGGTGGTGAAGGCGTCGATGCGGTCGCGCACCGGCTCCGGCAACCCCTCGCGGTAGGCTTTCGCCGCCGGATAGACGATGGCGTGATTGAAGGCCTGATTGCCCTCGAACACCTTGCGGTTCATCGCCTCGAGCGGATCGGGCGTTTCCTTGGGCTCGGCCGGCTTGACGGTGTCGTTCTTGGCCAGGAAGCTCGGTGGCGGCAGCTTGGGGCCGTCGCTGGCGCAGCCGGCCGCGAGCCCGGCGAACGCCAACGCGCTCGCGAGCAGGCCAAGCCTCGCCGATCCAAGCCGACCGTATCCGGTCATTCCACTCCAGTCCCCAAGTCCACTTCAGTCCCCAAGTGCGCTTCAGTCCCCCAAGAGCGCTTCAGTCCCCAAGTGCAGGTCGCGCGCGCGGCACCGCGCTTCGGTGCCGCGATCGCCCTTTCCCCGGCCGACGCCCCTTCGTACAACATGGGTCGCACAGAAGAAGAGGTCTCGGCGCCAAGCGCCGCCGGGCCGCGAACCACTTCAGGCCGCGAGCACGCACAGGCATGGCTGAAATTACCGGGAACCTTGCGGCGAGTCTGTGGCTGATTTGCACCCTGCTGGCGTGTTTCGGCTGCTTGTACGCAGTTTTCGCGGCAGCTTGTGCCCATCGTCTCGGAGAGGCCATCGCATCGGCCGGGCGCACCGCGGCGGCGGCTGGGGAAACGGCCGCCGATTGGCCGAGGGTCAGCCTCCTGAAGCCGCTCTATGGCGCCGAGCCGGAGCTGCTGGCCCACCTCGACTCGTTCTGCCGTCAGGACTACCCCGGGCCGATCGAGCTGCTGCTCGGTGTTCAGAATCCCGCCGATGGCGCCGTGGCCGTGGTCGAAGAGCTGGCCCGCCGCCATCCGGAGCGTCGCATCCGGCTCGTCGCCGATCCGGCCCTGCACGGCTCGAACCGCAAAATTTCTAATCTCATCAACATCTGCCGGGCCGCCTCGCACGAGGTCATCGTGCTTGCCGACAGCGACATGCGCGTGGAGCCGGACTATCTCGTCCGCGTCGTCTCGGCTCTGCGCCAGCCCAGCGTCGGGCTCGTCACCTGCCTCTATCGCGGCCTGCCCGTCGCCGGCGTCTGGTCCCGTCTGTCCGCGATGGCGATCGACCACCATTTCCTGCCGAGCGTGCTGGTCGGCATGCGACTCGGCCTGGCAAAGCCTTGTTTCGGATCGACCATTGCGCTTTCCGCCGAGACGCTCGCGCGCATCGGCGGCTTCGAGCGGTTTCGCGATCAGCTGGCTGACGACTACGCCATGGGCGCCGCCGTGCGCGAGCTGGGGCTTCTGGTCGCCGTGCCGCCCATGGTCGTGGCGCACGCCTGCACCGAGGGGTCGCCCGGCGAGCTCTACCGCCACGAGCTGCGCTGGCAGCGCACCATCCGCCTCGTCGACCCGGCCGGATTCGCCGGCGCCATCGTCACGCATCCGCTGCCGCTCGCCCTGGTGGCGCTGCTGCTGGCACCGGCGGCGGCGCAGGCCTGGGCTTGGGCTGGCGCTTCGGCCACATGGTCCTTTGGTCTCCTCGCCCTGGCGCTTGCCTGCCGAAGTCTGGTTCAGATACAAGTTGATCGCGCGCTCGGACAGCGTCCGGCCCGGCTTCTGCTCGGCCCGCTACGCGACGCGCTGTCGTTCGCGATCTACCTGGCGAGCTTCCTGCCGGGGCACCTGTCGTGGCGCGGCGCAACGTTCGATGTGCGGCGCGACGGCACCATGACCGACAGCGGACCTTGAGCGAACGACCGACCACCCTCGTTCGCCGCTATCTGAAGAAACGCAACGCCCAGCTCACGCGAGGATTTGACGCCGATGCGCACCCTGTTCCTGCAGGCCCCTTCCTTCGACGGTTTCGACGGCGGCGCAGGCTCCCGCTATCAGGCGCGGCGCGAGATCAAGTCGTTCTGGTTCCCGACCTGGCTCGCCCAGCCGGCGGCGCTGATCGAGAACTCCAAGCTGATCGACGCGCCGCCGCACAAGACGCGCCTCGCCGAGGTGGCGGCGCAGGCCAAGGACTTCGACCTCGTCGTGCTGCACACCTCGACGCCGTCGTTCAAGTCGGACGTGGCGACCATCGAGGCGCTGAAGGCGGCCAACCCCAACCTCAAGGCCGGCCTGATCGGCGCCAAGGTGGCGGTGGAAGGCGAGAAGAGCCTCGTGCAGGCGCCCGTCGTCGACTTCGTCGCCCGCAACGAGTTCGACTTCACCATCAAGGAGGTCGCCGACGGCCGCGACTGGTCGAAGATCCAGGGCCTCAGCTACCGCAACAAGGAAGGCGCCATCGTCCACAACGACGACCGGCCGATGATCGAGGACATGGACTCGCTCCCCTGGGTGACGCCGGTCTACAAGCGCGACCTCGAGATCGAGAAATACTTCATCGGCTACCTGAAGCACCCCTACATCTCGATCTACTCGGGCCGCGGCTGCAAGTCGCGCTGCACCTTCTGCCTGTGGCCGCAGACGGTCGGCGGCCATCGCTATCGCACGCGCTCGGTCAAGCACGTCGTCGACGAGCTGGTGTGGGCGAAGAAGGCCTTCCCGCAGGTGAAGGAATTCTTCTTCGACGACGACACCTTCACCGACGACCTGCCGCGCGCCGAGGCCATCGCCAGGGAACTGGGCAAGCACGGCATCGTCTGGTCGTGCAACGCCAAGGCCAACGTGCCGCGCGAGACGCTCAAAGTGCTGCGCGACAACGGCCTGCGGCTGCTGCTGGTCGGCTACGAGAGCGGCAACCAGCAGATCCTGCACAACATCAAGAAGGGCATGCGCGTCGAGGTGGCCGAGAAGTTCACCAAGGACTGCCACGAGCTGGGCGTGAAGATCCACGGCACCTTCATCCTGGGCCTGCCGGGTGAGTCCAAGGAGACGATCCAGGAGACCATCGACTTCGCCCGCCGCATCAACCCGCACACCATCCAGGTGTCGCTGGCCGCGCCCTATCCGGGCACCTACCTGTTCAACCAGGCGGTGCGCGAGGGCTGGCTCGACAAGGACAACGCGGAGCTGGTCGACGAGCACGGCGTGCAGATCGCGCCGCTGCACTATCCGCACCTGTCGCACACCGAGATCTTCGACTCGGTCGAGACCTTCTACCGCAAGTTCTATTTCCGCTCCGGCAAGATCGCCTCCATCGTCGGCGAGATGGTCACCCAGCCGGACATGATGAAGCGCCGCCTGCGCGAGGGCGTCGAATTCTTCCAGTTCCTGAAGGAGCGCCGCTCCGGCGCCGCTAATTGTTGATCCTTAGGCCGGTAATCAGCGGGCAGCCTGCAATGGCAGCGCAGACATCAGTCGTGGCGCTTGACTCAAACGCCATGACCCATCTCATTCAAGCGCTAAATTGTGTTGTCAATCCGCCATCTGGGCCGCTTTCGCAGGAGCTGATCGCGCTTGGCCGGAGCTTTATGTATTTGCCGGCACACACCTGCTTTCACTTGTCACCAACGGTCGAAACTGAGTATCTGCGCATTAAGCGCGACCATATTAGAGCTGATCATGCCAGTTGGCATTCCATCCATTTTGATATCCTTACCCCCCGTCCGGAAGCTCAGGGAGTTGAAGTCAGAGCGCTTGAGTTGACTGCACACCACCCAGATATAGACGATTGTCGCATTCTCGCTGAATGTGAGCTGTCTGGCGCTGATATTCTGATCACATGCGATCAGCGATTTCGTAGTCGGCTCTCTTCGCGTGCACGATCCGTGCGGATATTTAGCCCAACAGATTTTTGGAGCTCCCTGCATATAAGGCCTGGAACACCGCCCAACATCGTGCCTCATGCAACAAATCCCATGCGTCATACCAACTGGTGGCTGGCCTAAGGCCAGCTTCAAGAGCTGTGGGCCAAGGTGCGGTCGAGCGTCGCCATGACGCGGGGCCAGCCCACGTCCGCCGCGATGTCGTAGGCGGCGAGACCGCGCGCGATGCGCTCGTCCTGCGAAGCCATGCTGCGAACTCGGAACCGCCGCGACAGCGGGATATAGCCGAAGTTGATCACCGGACGCAGCGACAGCTCGCGCATCCAGGTCCAATCGAAGGCCGCCACGGCGCGGTCGACGGCCGCCCCCACCACCTCCTCCTGCTCCCAGCGGAACACGGTCTCGAACAGCGACCTCTGCTCGGCGCGGCCGAGCACGAAGCCGGCGCGTCGGGCGGCGTGGCAGCGGGCCAGCCCGTCGAGCATGCGCGGCCCGACCACCGTAGTCGCGAATGCGCTGTCGGCATGGTCTGCGGTGAAATGGTAGCTCGTCCACACCTCGATGAAGACCTGGCGGTTGATGGCGCGGAAGGCCTCGATGAAGGCGTCCAGCCCCTCGATGCGCGCCTGCCGCAAGCCCGGCGCTCCGAGGCTCGCCAGAACATGCCCGAGGGCGCGCCCCTTGGCGAAATACCCTCGACCCCAGATGGCGCCGTGAGCCGCGATCAGCGGAAAGGTATGGCTGCCGAGCGAATGCTCGTAGAGTTCGCGGTAAAGACGGGCCCGACGCGCCGTATCGGCGTTCGTGCCGGCCCGTTCCGTCGCCTCGTCCCGAAGGTGGTCGTACGCGAGGCGCGCCGCGGTCTCGGAGTTGGACAGCCGGTCGGGTGGGGGCATCACGCGGACTCGCTTCGTTTAGGAATTTAGGCTACAAACTAACTGCTGCACGATGCTGTTGGTTAGGCAGTTAGTCAATTGGCTAAATAACTGATTGGTGAACATGAGCTTGAAGGACAGCCAGCGCATCTTCGAGGCGCTCGCCTCCACGGTGCGGCGCTCGATCCTGGTCTACCTGTCGCAGGGCGAACTGACGGCGGGAGAGATCATGTCGCGCTTCGAGATGTCGAAGCCGTCGGTTTCGCAGCACCTCTCCGTGCTGGCGTCGGCCGGGCTCGTCGAATCCGAGCGGCGCGGGCAGTTCGTCTATTATCGGCTGGTGTCCGAGAACCTCGTCAACACGGTGCACACGTTCCTGGCTGAGGCCTGCCCGGTGGGGCGGCCGCTGAAGCGCGAAGCCAAGGCCCTGGCCGTCAAGAAGGCCGGGATGAAGAAGGACTGACGCTGCAAAGGCGATGTGACGGCCAGCGTGCGTTGCCGCAGCAGAGGCCCGGCTGGAGCCGCGCAGGCGCCTGCGGAGCACGGCGAAACGCCGCTGTTCCTGGAAGTGCCGTCGCATGTTGGAAGATTGGAGCGGGCGAAGGGATTCGAACCCTCGACCCTCACGTTGGCAACGTGATGCTCTACCCCTGAGCTACACCCGCGTCCGAGAAATGGGTATGTCCGGCGACCAGCGCCGGAGGCCGTCTTATGGCGCAATCGCCGGGCGAATGCAAGCACCAAGACAGGCGAAAATCGCGGGGCGCTCCGGCGGCAGAAAATTGTCCGTAGCCCGCCATTGGGCTGGGGCGTGGGGTTCACGTATTTCAGTATGTTCGTGTTGAGGGCTGAGAAATCAGTTCGCGTTTTTGCGTCGTTTCCGCGGTGGGCATGCGGCATCCCGAGACCCATGGAGTGACCGGCTGGCGCGCGCCCTTGTCCTCATCGCGAGGGCCGGCTGAGGGCGCGGGTGTCCGCCACGGTGCGTCGTCGTTCAAGCTTCGCGCAACGCTTGCCTGCAACCGACTTGTGTGCCGCCCGCCCGATCGCCGCGGCGGGACCGTCTGCGCGCGACCTGCGCCGCTGTGTTCGCGGGACGTGCCGCCAAACCGCGCCCTCCTCTCTCTCCGCAACCGCCCAGGAGCAAGCCATGGCCCTTCTCCGCATCGAGCGCACGCCCGTCGCCTTCGCCAACCTCGGGCTGCTCGGCTTCGATCACCTGCAGCTCGTGCTGCAACAAGCGGGCTATGATCCGCGCGGCGCGCAGGACGGCTGGTATGTCCTCGAGGGCGTGCTCGATCCCCGCGGCGTGCTGGGCGTCGAGGGCAGCGACGGCGTGACCACCCTCACCGAGGCCAATGGCGGCCTGACGGGCGACGCGCTGATCGGCACGCTCGGCACGCCCGCCACGCGCGGCAGCCGCGTGCTGCTGAGCGATGCCTCGGCGCTCACCGCCTGGACCGTGATGTCGGCCATGGCGCGCGAGATCGCGGCGCAGAAGTTCCCCTACATCGGCTTTGCCCTGCCCGGCAGCCCGACACCGATCGTCACGTCGTCGTCGGTCATCGCCTCGCTGATGTATGCCGCCGGCCTCGACATCGCCCAGAGCTGGCCGTCCGGCATCGGCTTTTCGCCCGGCTGGACGACGCTGCTCGGCACCCGTGCCGGCGAGACGCTCTCCATCCAGCAGAGCTTCACGACCATTCTGGCTGGCGCCGGCAACGACACGCTCGAAGGCTCCAGCGACGGCCGTACCGACAAGCTCTACGGCGGGCTCGGCAACGATGCGTTCCTGTGGAGCAGCGGCACCGACTACATCCACGGCGGCCAGCCCGGCCTCGCCTACAAAGCCGACGGCGTCGATACCATGAACTATGCCGGCGCCGGCATCGTCACCATCACCGGCAATCCCGACTACGTGCCGCACAAGACGGCGACGTTCACCGCCGAGTTCTCCGGCGGCAAGGACTACCTGTTCTCCATCGAGCGCCTGGAGTGGAATTCCGCCACCGATACCGTCATCTTCAAGAACGGCGCCAGCATCCTCCGCGACGGGCTGAAGCTGACCATGGGCGGCGAGGCAAGCGGCGGCCACGGCGATACGCTCGATCTCAGCGGGCAGGTCAACGCGGTGCTCGTCAACGCCGCCTCGGGCACGGCCATGTCGGTGATCGAGGTCGGACATGCCGACAGCGAGCAGGGGCTGTGGGTGGACGGCGCCGAATGGCTGGTCGGAACCTCGGGCGACGATCTCGTCTATGCCGATGGCGGCCTGCACGGCATCGAGGCGGGTGGCGGCGACGACCTCGTCGATGCCCGCGAGGTCGTTGCTTTCAGCGGCACCAGCCCGGCCGGTTACGACATCGAGATCGACGGCGGCGACGGCGACGACACGCTGGTCGCCAACAGCGGGCGCTCGCTGCTGCACGGCGGAGCCGGCGCCGATCGCTTCATCCTGCCATCGCTGACCGGGGCCGGCGGCACCGCCGTCGAGGTGGTCATCGACGACGCCGACGCCGGCGATACGCTGCTGGTGCCGTGGAACCTGTTCAACGGCAGCGGGCTCGGCCTCGACGGCTCGCAGCTGATGCCGGTGCTGGGCGGGCTCGGCACCTACGCCGATCTGCAGCAGGGCCTGCTGGTCGCCTTCGAGTGGCGCAAGCAGTCGCAGCTTTGGTTCGGCAGCAACCTGTCGCAGGGCGTCATCACGTTCATCGGCGAGATCGAGTTCGTGCTCGAGGGCAGCGATCTGCTGGTGCATCTCTACCAGGGCGAGTTGCTGGCGGCAGGCGGCATCCAGTCGGTGGTGTTCGATCCCGCGACAGAGACCACGGTGCGCATCAAGAACTACCAGCCGGGCGATCTCGGGTTGCAGTTCCTCGATCCCGGCCAGCCGACGTTCCGCGACCTCGGGCCCGGCTACGGCACCGTGCTCGACTTCCCGAACTGGGATGCGGCGGTGCAGACGCTGACCGCGGGCGGCCAGTTGACGCCGGCGCTCGACGCGCGCCCGACGGCACCGGCCACGAGCCCCGACGAGCAGCAGCAGGCGCAGGACCAGCGCCCCGTCATCCAGGGCACGGCCGGCGACGACTCCATAACGCTGACGGTCGCGCAGAAGGTCGAGGCCGGCGCCGGCAACGACAGCGTCACGGGCAGCGGCGGCGGTGACAGCATCGACGGCGGCAGCGGTGCCGATTCCATGGCGGGCGGCGGCGGCAACGACAGCTACGTCGTCGACAACGTCGGCGATACGGTCGTGGAGAACGCCAGCGAGGGCCACGATCAGGTCTCGAGCACGATCGACTACACGCTCACTGCCAATGTCGAGGACCTCGTTCTCGACGGCGCGGCCATCAGCGGCAGCGGCAACGGGCTCGACAACCGCATCGTCGGCAATGACCGTGGCAACAGCCTGTTCGGAGGCGATGGCGACGACGTTCTGGCCGGCGATCTCGGCAACGATACACTGACCGGCGGCGCTGGCTCGGACGCGGTCGTATATGCCCTCGGCGACGGCGATGATCGCGTGCTCGGCACGGCGGCGGACGCCGGCGCGGATCGCCTGGTGCTTTACGACATCGCGCCGGAGGCGGTGACGCTGCTCCGTCTCGGGTCGGCGCCGGACGACCTCGTGCTGCGCTTCGCCGATGGCGGATCGGTGACGCTCGCCGGCTATTTCGCGGCGGCGGGCTCCAGCGTGCAGCAGGTGGTGTTCGGTGACGGCATCACGTGGAGCGCTGCCCAACTGGCTCAGGCCGCTGCCGGCATCTCCGTTTCCGCCGCGCTGCCCGTCCTGGCCGGGAACGATCCCTACCTGCTGGCGGCGCACGCCAGCCTGGTCATTCCGGCCGCGTCACTGTTGGCCAACGACATTGGCGGCGCCGGCCGCACGCTGTCCATCGTCGCCGTGCAATCGCTGAGCGGCGGCACGGTGACGCTGCGCGGCGACGGCGATCTCGACTTCACCGCGCCGCCCTCGGGAGCCACCGTGTTCACCTACACGGTGAGCGATGGCCTGACGCAAGCGACGGCGACGGGCACCATCGGCTTCGATCCCAATCACGCGCCGATCGTCACCGCGAGCCTGCCGGACGCGAGCCTCGTCGCCGGCACGGCGTTCTCGCTCGCGCTTGCTCCGACGCTGTTCACCGATCCGGACTTCGATCCGCTGCAGCTCACCGCCACCCTGGCCGGCGGCGCCGCACTGCCGTCGTGGCTGACCTTCGATGCCGCCACCTGGACGCTCGCAGGCACGCCGCCGCCGAGCACCACCGCCAGCGCGCTCGACGTCGTGGTGAGGGCGAGCGACGGCCTGGATGCCGCCACGGTCCCGCTCCACCTCGCCATCGCGGCCGGCGTCCAGAACCGCGCGCCGGTCGCCGTCGCCGACAGCTTCGTGACGACCGAGGGACAGGCCCTGGCGCTCACGGCCGCGGCGCTGCTCGCCAACGACAGCGATCCCGACGGCGACGCGCTGACACTGCTCGCGCTCGGGCCGGGGAGCCACGGTACGCTGGCGCAGGCCGGCGACGGCACGCTGACCTTCACGCCCGACGCCGGCTACGCCGGGTCCGCAGGGTTCAGCTATACGATCTCCGACGGCCACGGCGGCACGGCCAGTGCGGACGTGGCCATTACCATCACCCCGCTCGCCGGCCTGACGCTCACCGGCACCGCCGGCAACGATCTGCTCGTCGGCCAGGACGGCAATGACACCATCACCGGCGGCGCCGGCAACGATACCCTGCGCGGCGCGGGCGGCAACGACGTGTTCCTCGTCGCCGGCGCCAACACCGGCTTCGACATCTTCGACGGCGGGGCCGGCAGCGACCGCATCCAGGGCAGTGCCGGCAACGACACCATCGGCCTCGCCAACGGGGCGGGCGCTCTCTCCGGCATCGAGGTCATCGACGGCGGCGCCGGCGCGGACACGCTGCGCGGCACGGCCGGCGCCGATGCCATCGACCTGTCGGCGATCACCCTCGTCGGCATCGAGCTGATCGACGGCGGTGCCGGCAACGACACCATCATCGGCAGCGCCGGCAGCGACACCATCCGTGGCGGCCTCGGCAACGATGTGCTGCGCGGTGGCGGCGGTGACGATACCTTCCTGGTGCAGGGCCTGCTCAGCGGCCCGGGGCTGTTCGACGGCGGCAGCGGTGTCGATACCATCCTGGGTTCCGCGTCAGCGGATCTGATCTGGTTGGCGGTGGGCAGTGGTTCCCTCGTCGGGATCGAGGTCATCAACGGCGGCGGTGGCACCGACGTCCTGCGCGGCTCGGTGGCGGCCGACACGCTCGATCTGTCGGCCGTCATGCTCGTGTCGGTGGAGCGCATCGAGGGCGGTGCCGGCAACGACACGATCACCGGCAGTCTCGGCGACGACCGCGTGTTGGGCGGCCTGGGCGCCGATACGTTCGTGATGAAGGCAAACGGTGGCCGGGACACCATCGGCGATTTCCAGCTCGGCTCGCGCCAGGCCCCCCTCGCCGATGTTGTCGACGTGACGGCCTGGGGCTGGCACGCGCTGGCCGACGTGCTGGCGCATGCCTCGGTGGTTTCCGGCAGCACGGTCATCGCCTACAATGCGACGACGAGCGTGACGCTGACCGGCATCCTGCCCAATCAGCTGCACGGCGACGATTTCATGTTCGCCTGAGGCGAGGTGCGGCCGCGGCGAGGGCCCGCGAGCTGGGCGGGGCTTGCGGGCTGGGCAAAACGGGGACTGCGCGAAGCGCATGCGGGTAGTCCGGACGCTGTCGACGCCGGGAAAAGTCATGCGGGCCGGCGAGCGGGCGCGTGGGCGCGCCGTCGCATGCTGGCGCGCGCTCGCCCTGTGCGCCGCCGCTCACGGAGCCATCGCCGTCGGTGCCAGGGCTCTGGGTGCCGCCGCCCTGGGTGCCGCCGCCCTGGGTGCGATGGCGTTGGTGGCGGCAATGTGGGCTTTTCCGGCCGCGGCCGACGACGCGCCGTCACCAGTCGGCGGGCGGCCAAGCGCTGTCGTTTCCGTCGCCGCCGATCGGAGTTCCCTCGATCACGGGGCGCGGTGCAACCTGGACGCCGGGACACCGCGCGCTGTCGTCAAGGTCGTCGACGGCGAGACGTTGCTCCTCGACGACGGAAGCGAGGTCCGCCTGGTCGGCGCGTTGGCCCCACGTGCCTTCGACGCCGGCGTCGCCGGGGCGGACTGGCCGGCCGAACGGGCCGCGCGCGCCCACCTCGCGGCGCTGGTGGCCGGACGCACGGTCGCGCTGGCATCCCCATCAGCCCGGCGCAGCGATCGCTATGGGCGGCGGCTTTCGCAGGTCGTGATGCCGGCCGCCGATGACCGAGGCGGCACCGAGGCGCGCATCTGGCTGCAGGCCGAGATGGTCGCTGCCGGTCACGCGCGCGCCTACGGCCTGCCCGACAGCTTCGACTGTACGCCGGACCTGCTCATCCGCGAGGCCGCCGCACGCGCCGCCGGCGTGGGGCTGTGGAGCCATCCTGCCTATGCCCTGCGCGAGGCCGGCCACACGCGCGACCTGCTGCGGCTGCGCAATACGTTTCAACTCGTCGAGGGCGTTGTACGCGGTATCGCCGAGGTGCGCGGGCGCATCTACGTCAACTTCGGCGACGACTGGCGCAGCGATTTCACGGCCGGCGTCGCCACCGCGCACGCCGACGCGGGCTGGTTGACGGCCGTGCGCGGGCTCGCCGGCCATCGCGTGCGCGTGCGCGGCTGGATCGAGCGCCAGAACGGCCCCTACATCGCCGTCACCGATGCCAGCCAGATCGAGGTCCTGGACGCGGGCGGCGGACCTGCGGCGGCCCTGCCGGATCCGCCGTCGCGCCAGCGCCGGCGAGCGCCCGCCACCGTTCCGTGACGCCGATCGGCGCTTGCCAACCGCACCGCATGCCAGAAGTCCGTGGCGGATGGGGCGGCAAGTCTGACCCGTGCTCCCGAACCCGTGCTCCAGAACGGCAGCGGGGCCGAAGCGCCCCCCGACGCTTCGGCCCCTCACCACGTCCACCGGAGCATGAGCCCAGCGGCAGAACCCGTCAGCTTGCGGGCCGCACGCGGCCTCAAGCCAGATCGGCTGCCACTCTCATACCCGGCCCATGCGCACGTCGTCTTCCGGATTGGCGGTAATCTTGTGGATGGCGAGATCGGCACCCTGTCGTTCGGCCTCCGGCGACAGGCGGAAGCCCAGCAGGCGGTCGACCGCCAGATAGACGGCCGATCCGGCGGCGAGGCCGAAGCCGGCCGCCAGCAGGCTGCCGATCAGCTGCGCCATGAACGATACGCCGCCGATGCCGCCCATCGCCTTCAGGCCGAAAATGCCGCAGGCGATGCCGCCCCACAGGCCGCACAGGCCGTGCAGGGCCCAGACACCGAGAACGTCGTCGATCTTCCATTTGTTGGTGCAGACCTGGAACATCTGCACGAAGATGAGGCCGGCGACGCCGCCCGTCACCAGGGCGCCGACGGGATGCATCACGTCCGAGCCGGCGCAGACCGCCACGAGGCCGGCCAGCGCGCCGTTGTGCACGAAGCCCGGATCGTTCTCGCCGACGACAAGCGCCACGAGGATGCCGCCGCACATGGCGAGCAGCGAGTTCATGGCGACGAGTCCGGACATGGCCTTCAAGGACTGGGCGCTCATGACATTGAAGCCGAACCAGCCGACGCACAGCAGCCAGGAGCCCATGGCGAGCCAGGGCAGGGACGAGGGCGGGATGCCCATCGCCTTGCCGCCCTTGTCGTAGCGGCCGAGGCGGGCGCCGAGCTGGCGCACGGCGGCGAAACCGACCCAGCCGCCGAAAGCGTGCACGACGATGGAGCCGGCGAAGTCATGGAACTCGGCGCCGAGCACCTTGGCGAAGAAGCCCTCCTGCAGGCCGAAGTTCTTGTTCCACACCACGCCTTCCAGCAGGGGATAGAAAATGCCGACCAGCAGCAGCGTGGCGAGGCACTGCGGCCAGAAGCGCGCACGCTCCGCGATGCCGCCCGAGACGATGGCGGGGATGGCGGCGGCGAACGTGCACAGGAAGAAGAATTTGACGAGCCCGAAGCCCTGCGGCTCGAAGGGCTTCGCCGCGCCCGAGATGGCCTCGGCCGAGGACAGGAAGGTGATGCCGTAGGCGATCCAGTAGCCGACGAAGAAGTAGGCGAGCGTCGAGATGGCGAAGTCGACGATGATCTTCACCAGGGCGTTGACCTGGTTCTTGTGCCGGACCGTGCCGACCTCCAGGAACGCGAACCCGCCGTGCATGGCGAACACCAGGATGGCGCCGACCAGCAGGAAGAACACGTCGGCGCCTTGCAGCGTTTGCTCCATTTTTATGCAGCCCCCAATTTGCTTGAAAATTGGGCTGCACCATTTTGGCGCCGCCCGGTGCCCGTCTGAGAGGCACATTGGGCAGCCGTTGTGCCAGACGGTCGCGGGCGGGTAAACCAGAGCGGCAACATCTCCCAAGCAATTTGCCTGCCCGCTGCACAGAGAACACGGCCAGCCTATTTTGTGTGCATCTGCCCGACTTTGCCGCAGCGAACGCCCGGCCAGGGCTCGGTCGGTTTTGGATCACTGGGCTCGCCCCAACACTATGTGATCGCCCGCCACCGAACTGAACGGGTGGCCCCCGCGTATTTCCCATATGGCGCACATGAGCAGCGCCGCAACAACCGGAGTAGAACCCCATGTCGAATTCCATTCGGGCCTCGAGGCTCGGGGCGACGGCGCTTGCCTTGTCGCTGGCCGTCGGCGTCGCCGGCGCCGGCTTCGCCTACGCCGAGATGACCAAGATGGTCGGTGGCGCCGAGATGTTCCCCTCCAAGAACATCGTCGAGAACGCCGCCAACTCCAAGGATCACACGACGCTCGTCGCCGCCGTGAAGGCCGCCGGCCTCGTCGACACGCTGTCGGGCAAGGGTCCGTTCACGGTGTTCGCGCCGACCAATGCCGCCTTCGCGGCACTGCCGGCCGGAACCGTGGAGACGCTCCTGAAGCCCGAGAACAAGGCCCAGCTCGCCAAGATCCTGACCTATCACGTGGTCGCCAAGGACGTGATGTCGGATGCTCTGGCCAAGATGATCGCCGACGACAAGGGCTCGCATCCGATCCCGACGGTGGCCGGCGGCAAGCTGACCGGCACCATGAAGGACGGAAAAATCATGATCGGCGACGAGAAGGGCGGCATGGCGACGGTGACCATCGCCGACGTCAAGCAGTCGAACGGCGTCATTCACGTCATCGACAAGGTGCTGCTGCCGAACTGATCCACGGCGCGAAACGCCAGCAGCCAGTGCCGGCCGCAGGAAAGGGCGATCCCCCTCTAGCGGCCGGCGCGGTTGGTCGATGCGGAGCATCGCAGTGGGATGCCGTTGGTAATCAAAGCGCCCATCAGCGGACGCCGCGTGCGGAAAGGACGTTCCCAACCTACCGGCCGGCGCGGTTGCGCGTGGGCAATTGAAGCGCCAGAAAAAAGGCCGGACCCGCATGACGCGGGTCCGGCCTATTGCGTGTCACCGCACGCGGCGGGGGTTCATGTAGAGGTCGGTCTCCTGCCGCTCGAGCTTGGGGTCGAGGCGGCCGGCCTTGACGTCACGGTAGAGCGATTTGACGTGGCGACGGCCCTGCTTGTTGAAGATGACGAGGGCGCAGAACATTTTCATGCACGTCAGCAGCTTCTTGGCCGACTTGTGCTCGACGCGCACCTGGCCCTTCCAGTGGCCGGCGACGGACAGCAGGCGGCCATCGAGGTGGCCGACCTTGTTGCCCTGCTGGTCGATGAGCGTGTAGTCGCCGCCCAGATCGATGAAATCGCGGCGCAGGCGATAGAATTCGGGCCGTCCGTCCTCGTTCATCAGGAAGAACGAGAAGTTCTCCGGCATCAACGGCCACTTGTTGGACGAGCGCTCGACGTAGATCAGGAAGTCGTCGTCGTTGGTGTTGATCGAGTAGCAGGTGACCGGCAGCCCGCGTGCGCCGATGGTTGCGGCAAGGCTCTTGCCCAGCATCATGTCCATGGTGGCGCGCCACGTCAGGCTGTCGGAGAACAGCTTGACGACGAGCCGCTTGTCCATGCCGACGCCCTTCTTCCAGACCTCCTCGCGGTAGCCCAAGAGCCCGGTGCGCTCGCCGTTCTCGATCACCTCGGCGAAGATGTCCATGTCGGACGTGAACTGGCGCGACTTCGCCTTGTTGCGGCTCTTCTTGTAGAAGCCGAACTCGATCGAGTTGAGGTTGGTCAGCCAGCAGTCGACGGTGAAGCGGTGCCAGGGATCGGCCTTGGCAGCCTTGGTGGCGCTGGTCGCGGCCGACTTCTGCGCCCCCGACAGCGGCTTTTTGGGCGGCGCGGCCGGAGCGGCGTCGTTGGCGGCCTTCTCCAGCACCTCGGCACGCGCCTCGCGGGCGGCCTCGTTGGCCTCGGATTCGGCCTGGGCGGTTTCGGCGGTTTTCAGCGCGCGCGACATGGTGCGGTTTCTCCCTCGGGGGCGGCCGCGACGCGAGACGGGAGGGCCGAATCATAATGCAAGATGCAAGGCTAGCACCGCGATGCCGGCCTTGATCCGACCCAAGGTTGCACAAGCTGGGGACAACTGCGGCGGCCGCCGCGCGGCTCGCGGGGTGGGGCCGGCGCGGCGCGCTACACCACCTCGACCACGAGGTCGCCGACGCCCTCGACGTGGCCCGCGAGACGGTCGCCAAGCTTCACACGGCCGACGCCGGAGGGCGTGCCGGTCAGGATGACGTCGCCGGCGCGCAGCTCGAACAGCCGCGACAGGGCGGCGATAAGATGCGGCACGTCCCAGATCATCTGCGCGAGGTCGCCCGTCTGGCGGCGCTGGCCGTTGACGTCGAGCCGGATGGCGCCGGCGGTCAGCGGCGGCGCTCCCGCCTTCGCGCGCACCACCGCCGAGCACGGCGCCGAGTGCTCGAACGCCTTCGCCGTGTCCCACGGTCGCCCCTGCTTCTTCGCCGCCGCCTGCAGGTCGCGCCGCGTCATGTCGAGCGCCAACGCGTAGCCGAAGATCAGCCCGGCCGCCGCCTCCGGCGCGATGTCGGCGCCGCCCGCGCCGAGCACCACGGCCAGCTCGATCTCGTGCTGGACATCCTCCGACAGCGGCGGATAGGGGAAGCGGCCGTCCGTGCGCAGATTCTGCGGGTTCTTCTGGAAGAAGAACGGCGGCTCCTCGTTCGGGTCATGCCCCATTTCGCGAGCGTGCTCGGCATAATTGCGGCCGACACAGTAGACACGATGCACCGGCACCTCGCTCGTGTCACCCGCGATCGGCAACACCACCTGCGGCTGGGCTGGGAATGCGTAGGTCATGGTCTGGCTTGCTCCCGCGAGCGGCTTGCATCTCCCGCCGCTCATCGCATGCCGCCCGGCCCCGCTCAAGGACGCGGGGTGCCGCGTCGGCACCCGGAGCGCCAAGCAACAACGGTTAGCCTCATCCAAATTCCGCCTTGCCGTTCGGGGCCGTGCCGGTGCAAACATCTGCGCGACACGCTCACCGGTACGGATCGAGAACGACAGCCATGCAGCTCCACCATGCGCACGATGCGGCCCGCCACGGCACCGGGGACCTCCGCCAGGACTCTGCTGGCGTGCTCCGCCAGGACTCTGCTGGCGTGCTCCGCCACGACTGGACGCTGGCCGAGGCGCTGGCGCTCTACGAGCAGCCGTTCAACGACCTGCTGTTCGCCGCCCAGACCGTGCACCGGCGCCACTTCGACGCCAACGCCATCCAGATGAGCCGGCTGCTGTCGATCAAGACCGGCGGCTGCGCCGAGGATTGCGGCTACTGCAGCCAGTCGGCGCATCACGAATCCGGCCTCAAGGCATCGCGCCTGATGGAGGTGGAGCGCGTGCTGGCCGAGGCGCGCAAGGCCAAGGCATCCGGCGCCAGCCGCTACTGCATGGGCGCCGCCTGGCGTTCGCCGAAGGATCGCGACATGCCGACCGTTCTCGCCATGGTCGAGGGCGTGAAGGCGTTGGGCATGGAGACGTGCATGACGCTCGGCATGCTCTCGGATGAGAACGTCGCCGATCTCAAGAAGGCCGGGCTCGACTACTACAACCACAACATCGATACCTCCGAGCGCTACTACGGCGAGGTCATCAAGACGCGCTCGTTCGCCGACCGGCTGGACACGCTGGCGCGGGTGCGCGAAGCGGGCATCAAGGTCTGCTCGGGCGGCATCGTCGGCATGGGCGAGGAAAAGCGCGACCGCGTCGACATGCTGGTGACGCTGGCCAACCTCGACGAGCACCCCGAGAGCGTGCCGATCAACATGCTGATCCCCATCCCCGGCACGCCGCTCGGCAACGTCGACAGGCTGGACGGCATCGATTTCGTGCGCACCATCGCGCTCGCGCGCATCATGATGCCGAAGTCGCACGTACGCCTGTCGGCCGGCCGCGCCGAGATGAGCGACGAGCTGCAGGCGCTGTGCTTCATGGCCGGCGCCAACTCGATCTTCTGCGGCGAAACGCTTCTGACCGCCGGCAATCCCGGCGAGGATGCCGACAGCCGCCTGTTCGCCAAGCTCGGCCTGCATGCGATGGAGCTGGACGGCGCGTCTCACAGCGATGGCTGCCACGATCACGACCACGATCGCGACCACGCGAAGCGTGCCGACGCCGGTCACGCGCCACATGGCGACGTCGCGCCCCACACCTGCGGCTGCGGCAAGGCCGGCGGCTGCGGCGGCGCGTAGGCTCGCGTCGGCACGGCTGGTCCGGCTATCGGAGCCGGCCAGTCACGCTCTGCACGCGAGTGGTCTCGTTCCTTCTCCCCTCGGGGGAGAAGGTCAGGATGAGGGGGCTTCGCGTGCGGGGGATCGCCGGCAACGAAGTGCCCCGTCATGGCAAAGCCTTGCTGCGCAAGAGGCTCGGCATGCCCAAGACAGCTTCTCCCGACCTCTACGCCGCGCAACTGCGTGCCCTCGAAGCGCTGGAGCGGCGCGGCCGGCTGCGCGATCTGAAGCCGCGCACCGGGCTCGATTTCTCGTCCAACGACTATCTTGGCCTCGGCGCCTCCGCCGCGTTGCGGCAGGCGGCGGCGGACGCACTGGCGCGAGGCGTGGCGCTCGGCGCCGGAGGCTCGCGCCTGTTGCGCGGCAACGACCCCGAGCACGAAGCACTGGAGACAGAAGCCGCCGCCTTCTTCGGCGCCGAGACGGCGCTGTTCATGGGCGGCGGCTTTCAAGCCAACACCGCCATCTTCGGCACGCTGCCGGTGCGCGGCGACCTCGTCGTTCATGACGAGCTGATCCACGCCAGCGTCCACGACGGCCTGCGCGCCGGCAAGGCAGAGGTGGCGGCGGCCCGCCACAACGATGTCGACAGCTTCGCCGATGCGATCCGGGCCTGGCGCCGGCGCGGGGCCAGAGGTGGAGCCGACGCTCTGAACAAGGGCCGGCCGTGGCTCGCGGTCGAAAGCCTCTACAGCATGGACGGCGATCGCGCGCCGCTCGCCGAACTGGCCGCCCTGGCCGAGCGCGAGGACGGCGTGCTGGTCGTCGACGAGGCGCACGCGACCGGCGTCTGGGGACCGCAGGGGCGCGGCCTTGCGCACGCGCTCGAAGGGCGCGGCAACGTCGTCTCGCTGCACACCTGTGGCAAGGCGCTCGGACTCTCGGGCGCCTTGATCCTGGCGCCACGCATCCTGCGCGACTTTCTCGTCAATCGCGCCCGCCCCTTTATCTACGCCACGGCGCCCTCGCCGCTCGTCGCCGCCTGCGTGCGCGCGAGCCTGCGCCTCGTGGCCGAGGACAGTGAGCGTCGTCGCGAGCGGCTGCATGCGCGCGTCGCCGCTCTACGCGCCGCCGGCGCGCGGCTCGGGTTCGCCGCATCGGGCTCGCAGATCCAGCCGGTCATCGTCGGTACGGATGTGCGTGCCACCGCGCTGGCCTCCGCAATGCAGGCGCGTGGGCACGACATCCGCGCCATTCGCCCGCCGACGGTGCCGGAAGGCACGGCGCGGCTGCGCGTGGCGCTGACCTTGAATGTGTCCGACGCCGAACACGCCGCCATGCTCGCCGCCCTCGGCGAGGAGTTGGAGCGGCTGACGCGATGAGCCAGCACGCACCACGCCGCACAACCGCTCGCCGACGCGTGATCGTGGCCGGCACCGACACGGGCGTCGGCAAAACCGTGTTCGCTGCCGCGCTCGCCGGCGCTCTCGATGCCTTCTATTGGAAGCCCGTGCAGGCGGGATGCGGCGCCGACGTCGCGTCTCGCCCCCTCACCCCGACCCTCTCCCCCGAGGGGAGAGGGGGATGTGCGGCGCCGGACACGACCGGCGCGGCTGCGACTGACGCGGCAACGACCGACGCGGCTGCGACCGACGCGGCAACGACCGACGCCGCGACGGCGCCGCGGACCATCCCAGCCTTCTTCCCAGACGAGAGAGGTCGCTTCGCCTCTCCCCTCGAGGGAGAGGCCGGCGCGGCCGGAGGCACGGAAGATCATGTGCCGCCGATCGTTCCGCGCCGGGTGAGGGGGCTTGCCGCTGGCGCCGACGTCGCGTCTTGCCCCCTCACCCCGGCCCTCTCCCCCGAGGGGAGAGGGGGATGTGCGGCGCCGGACGAGACCGATCGCGAGACGGTGCTGCGGCTGTCGGGCCTGCCCGCCGAACGCCTCCTTCCCGAGGCGTACCGGCTGCGGCTACCGGCGGCGCCGGCCATCGCGGCGGCGGCCGAGGGGCTGGCGCTCGATCCCGTGCGGCTCGCTCGCGTGCCCGAGGTGCCCCCGGGCGGGACGCTCGTCATCGAGACGGCGGGCGGGCTTCTGGTGCCGATCTCCGACACGCTGCTGCAGATCGACGTCATGCGGAGCTGGATCGCAGACGCGACCGCGACTGAGGCCAACCTCGGCCTTGACGCGGAAGCTGCCCCGGCAGGCGCCCTGGAGGGTCGCGAGCGGCCTGCCGAGCGGTGCTGCGAGGCCGGCAGCGGCGTGGTGCTGGTGGCGCGCACGGCCCTCGGCACCATCAACCACACTCTGCTATCCTTGGAGGCGGCGCGCGCGCGCGGATTGCCGGTGCTCGGGATCGCCTTCGTCGGCGAAGCCGAGCCGGAGGCGGAAGCCGCCATCGTGCGTCACGGCGATGTCCGCCGCCTCGGCCGCCTGCCGCGCCTGGACCCGCTCGACGCCGCAACGCTCGCCGCTGCATTCGCCGCCAATTTCCGGCTGGAGGATTTTCGATGAGCCCGCACACCTACCCGGTCGTCGCCTCGCCCGTCTGGCACCCTTTCACGCAGCACGCGCTGATGCCGGACGCGACCCCTATCGTGCGCACCGAAGGCGCATACCTGGAAACCGCCGATGGCCGCCGCATCCTGGACGCCATCTCGTCGTGGTGGGTGACGACGCACGGCCACCGTCATCCGCGCATCATGCAGGCGATCCGCGAGGCGAGCGAGCGCTACGACCAGCTCATCTTCGCCGGTTTCACGCATGAGCCCGCCGAGCAGCTGGCGCGGCGGTTGATCAAGATGGGGCCGCGCGATCTCGCGCACGTCTTCTTCTCCGACAGCGGCTCCACCGCCGTCGAGGTGGCGATCAAGATGGCGCTCGGCCACTGGCGCAATCTCGGCCAGAGGCGCCACCGCATCGCGGTGCTGGAGCATGGCTATCACGGCGACACCATCGGCACCATGTCGGCCGGTGCGCGCGGCGTGTTCAGCGCCGCTTGCGAGCCGCTGCTTTTCGACGTGGTGCGACTGCCGTTCCCGGCGGCCGGCCGTGAGGACGCGACGCTGCTCGCCTTCGAGGAGGCGTGCCGGCACGGCGGTCTTGCGGCGCTGCTGATCGAGCCGCTGGTGCTCGGCGCCGGTGGCATGAAGATGTACGGCGGCGACGTGCTCGCGGCCTTGCGCGGCCTGTGTGACGCGGAGGGCGTGCTGCTCATCGCCGACGAGGTGATGACGGGTTTCGGCCGTACGGGGCGCGTCTGGGCCTGCTCGCACGCCGGCATCGCGCCCGACATCCTGTGCATCGGCAAGGGCCTGACCGGGGGCGCGCTTCCGCTCGCCGCAACGCTGGCGACGAAGCCGGTCTTTGCATCGCATTATTCCACCGATCGATCGCGCACGCTGTTCCACTCCAGCAGCTACACGGCCAACCCCATCGCCTGCGCGGCGGCGCTCGCCAACCTCGATGTGTGGGAGGCGGAGCCGGTACGCGAACGCATCGCCAGCCTCGAGGGGGCGCAGGCGACGCGGCTCGCGCGCTTCGCGGACGACAAGCGCTTCTCGTCCGTGCGTCAGCAGGGCACCATCACGGCGCTCGATGTCGCGGTCGGCGACGCGGGGTATCTCGCCGACATCGGCCCGCGCCTCTACGCACATGCACTGGCGCGCGATGTGCTGCTGCGGCCGCTCGGCAACACGCTCTACGTGCTGCCTCCCTATTGCACGACGCCCGAAGAGCTGGACCGGATCTATACGGCGATCGACAGTGCCGCCGATCTGGCAAGGTCGGGCGCATGAGCGGCGGGCCAGCCCCAAGCCAGCGCGAGGCCGACACGGCGCGCGGCTGCGGCTCGACCCTCATCGGCGTCGGCCATGCCGTGCCCGATCGCATCGTCGCCAACGCCGAGCTGGAGGCGCGCCTCGGCCTGGAGCCGGGCTGGATCGAAGGCCGCGTCGGCATCGCCGAACGCCGCTGGGCGCGCGACGGCGACACGTTGTCCGACCTCGCGGCGCGCGCCGGCGAGATGGCACTGACGGGCGCCGGCATCGCGCGCGCCGACGTCGCGCTGACGCTGCTGGCGACCTCGACGCCCGATCACCCGCTGCCGCCATCGGGTCCGCTCGTCGCGCACAAGCTCGGCCTGACGAGATCCGGCGCCATCGACCTGGCGGGTGCCTGCGCCGGCTTCCTGTATGCGCTCTCGCTCGCCGATGGCTTCGTGCGCGCGCAAGGGCGACCCGTCCTGGTCATTGCCGCCAACATCCTGTCGCGGCGCGTCGACATCGGCGAGCCGGCCAGCGCGGTGCTGTTCGCGGATGCGGCCGGTGCGGTGCTGCTGGCGCCGGCGTCGCGTCCCGGCACCGGCGTGCTGGGTGTTCAGCTGGCGTCCGACGGCTCCGCCTACGATCTCATCAAAATTCCGGCAGGCGGCAGCAGCCGGCCGTTTTCGCCCGGGCTCACCATGGCCGACGTGACCATGAAGCTCGCCGACGGCCGCGCCGTCTACGTCAAGGCCGTGGACATGATGGCGGACGCGGCCGGCGCCGCGCTTGCCGCGGCCGGGCTCGGGGTCGCGGATATCGATGCGCTGGTGCCGCATCAGGCCAACGCCCGCATCATGGAGGCGGTTCGCCGCCGCATCGGCGTCGCGCCCGATCGGCTGGTGAGCACGGTTCGCCATTTCGGCAACAGTTCGGCCGCCACCATTCCGCTGTCGCTGTCCCTCGCCGCGCGCGAGGGCACCCTGCAACCCGGCCGCACGACCCTGCTGTGCGCGGCCGGCGCCGGCCTGACCGGCGGTGCGCTCGTCTACCGGACGTGAGCGATCCGCGGCCAGGCGCGACAGAGCGGTCTTGCGCGTGGACGGCGGCTCTGCCACCAAGAGAACCCGTCAACAGCATCGGGAATGCCCCATGAACACCCGGCTCGACCTCGGCCGCATCGCCGGCATTCCCGTTTTCCTCGACATGCTGCTCGTGCTTGTGCTGGTGTTGTTCAGCTGGCCGTATTTCACCAGCGGCAACACGCAGGATTTCTCCGTCGGCCTGCTCGTCATCGCTGGTCTCGTAGGGTCGATCTTCCTGCATGAGATGGGGCACGCGCTGATGGCCAGGGTGTTCCGCACCAGCGTCTCCCACATCGAGCTGACCGGCCTTGGCGGCGTCACGCATTTCGACCGCTCGCTGCCGAAGTCCGTGATCGCGCGCACGCTCATCTATTTCGCCGGGCCGCTGGCCAATCTCCTGCTGTGGTACGCCTTCGAGTACCTGGGCGCGCTGGCGTTGGGAGCCGGCAAGCTCGGGCCGGCCCGGGTGGCCCTGGTGCTGTCCTCGATCAACATCCAGCTCTTCATCTTCAATCTGCTGCCGGCCTACCCGCTCGATGGCGGCCACATCCTGGACGCCTGGGTGGAGCGCGTCGCGGGCCGCGACTGGGCGCTGCGCATCGTCGGCGCGCTGGGGCTGGTCGTCGCCGCCTTCCTCGCCTATCTGGCGCTGCCGACGCAGTTTTTCATGCTGCTTCTCGCCCTCTTCATCGGCCAGATGAACTGGGAGGCGCTGCAGAGCGCGGGTGGCTTCGGTCGCCGCCGCTGAGGCCGTTTCGTCACACCTGCGCGTGCCACGCGGCCAATGTTCGTTGGACGGGCTTCAATTCCGGTCCGGTTTGGCGCCAGTATGTCGCCAGCCGTTTCCCTCGTCCTGCGCAACACAAGTTGGCCCGGCGCTCCTCATCCCGAGACCGTCGCCCCATGGCCGCCGCCCCATGACCGTCACCCCATGACCAAGTCGCATCTCGCCCGCACGCTTCGCCGCTCCACGCTGCTGCTCGTCCTGGTGCTGGTGATCGCACTCGTGGCCAAGCTCGCGGACAATATCCCGGGGCTCGCCGGCACCATGGCCGAGCGCATCGCGGGGCAGATCTATGACTACCTCAAGGACATGTCGCTGGTCTTCATCACGGTGGTGGCAGCCTATCTGGCCGCCGTCTTCCAGCGCCGTTCCAAGTTCATCGAAAGCCTGGAGACGGAGTGGCGCGGCATCGTGCGTACCAAGTCGGCGCTGTATAATTTCTGCGAGCGCCCGTATCCGTCCAGCGACGACTACCTCGCGGCCTGGGCCCACATCAGCGAGACGATCGACAACATGCGCGTCGTCTACCGCAACGCCGGCGAGACGGAGGGGCTGATCGGTCTCTACCCCTATGCGCCGCTGCATGACATGCGTCGCGCGCTCGCCTCCATCGACCCGCGCAAGCGGCAGAACGTGACGCCGGGCGAGCGCAAGCTGGTGCAGGATGCGATCCTGCAATCCTTCTATGCGCTGCGCGAGAATTTCCTCGAGGAACTCGACCTCGACCAGCCGGCGCATCCGCTGCTGATTGCGGGCGGTCGCCGCTCGAAGCAGCCGGGCGCGCATGCCTCCGCGCGCGCCCTGCAGGAACGCCAGCGCAAGGCGCAGGACGGCGGACTGGCGTCCGGCCGCCACGACATCGACGCGCTGCTCGATCGCCTCTATCACGAGGAGCATGCCGGCACCTCCAGCGTGCGCACCGCGCCGGCCGTCTCGCACGGCCGCGAAGCCTGAGGGGACGGCGGTCCTTCACACGGCGGGCGGTACCGGGCCGGGCGCCATGGGCTCCGTCGTCGCGCGCGCCGGCTCGTCCGGGCCCGACGGCTCGCCGCGGGCGCGCTCGACGAGAGCCATTGCGACGTAGCCCGACGTGGCGCAGGCCAGTGCCAGCAGGTAGGGCGCCTCGAAGCCGAATGCGAAGCGCGCCACCAGCCACACGCCCATGCCGGCACCCATCGCGGCATAGGCGCTGAGCGGTCCGCCGAGGCGCGTGTAGAGCGCGAACATGGTGGTGACGAACACGCCTGCGCTGCCGAAGGCCGACGCCGTCTCGACCAGATCGTGAATGCGCTCGGCCCCGAGCGCCAGCAGGTAGGCGACAAGGCTCAGTGCCATCACGGTCAGACGCACCGCCCACAGCTTGCCCATGCTCGAGATGCGCGGCATCAGCGGTACCACGATGTTGTGCGAGACCTGCGAGGCCGGGGCATGAAGGGCCGAGTGCACGGTGGAAAGGATCGCCGACACGATGGCGCCGACGAACATGATGTGCAGCGAGCGCGGCATGTAGGTCTCGGCCAGCTTCGGCACGATCTGCTCGGCATCCTTCACGTTCGGCAGCAGCGACGGCCCGATCAGGCCGAGCATCACCGGTATGACCCCGATGGCAATGTAGATGCCGGCCCCGCCCAGCGTGCCGCCCACCGCCACGGCTCCCGACCGGGCGCCGAGGAAGCGTGAGATCAGCTCCACCGAGACGATGGTCCCGCACACGGGGATGGCGATTTCCTCCAGCATCTTGAGGCCGAAGCCATGCTCGCCCGCGACGTTGAGGCGGGCCGGCTCGATGCGCGCGGAAACAGCACCGAGGCCGCCGATGGAGGCCAGGATCATGGCGGCCAGCACGACGAGGCCGATGATGACCGCGAGACCCTGGATGACGTCGGTGACGCTGTCGGCCAGCAGGCCGCCGACCACCGAATAGGCGCCGACCAGCACGGCGGCCAACGTGATGCCGACGGCGAGTGACAGCGTCGAGTTGGCGCCGATCACCTGGCCGAAGGCGCGAATCTGTGCCGCCGCCCAGAAGATGGAGCCCGGCAGCAGCATCAGCACGACCAGCTTCTCGACCCCGGGCGAGTAGCGCTGGCGGAACAGATCGGCGAAGGTCGTCAAGCCTCTGGACCACAGCTGGCCGGCCAGCGCGAAGCCGACGGCGAACAGCGCCAGGGCATAGCCGAAGGGATCGACCCAGGCGCCCGCGAGGCCCTTCTCGTAGACCGCGCCGGCCGACGCCACCACGGCTTCGGCGCCGAAGAAGGAGGCGAAGACGGAGAAGGTGACCAGCCCCGGCCCGAGCGAGCGGCCGGCCAGGATGTAGTCCTTCTCGCTCGACATGTGGCGGGAGGCCAGGGCGCCGATGACGAACTGCACCAGCACATAGCCGAGCATGGCGACGACGACGAAGCTCATGGCAACTCCCCCGGCCTCATGTTGCTACCCCGCGTCGCGCCGGTTCTGGACTATCCCCTGTCAAGGACGGCTCCAGCTCCAACCGCGTTATGACCCGGGGACACCGGCGCTCAGCATGCCGTGATTTTTGCCGATGTCGAGATGGCAGGCGCCGCGCCGGCTGGGTGAATGGGTGGCCGCCGCCGCCGCACCGGTCCTATTGCGCCGCGATCGGCACGGCACATCTGTCCTTCCACGTCGTCACGTCGTTGCGCCGGCACATTTGCGGCTATACTGGCGCCCGAGACATCAGCCGTGCGCGTGCGGACATCGCCCCGCGTACCCTCCGGAGATCGAAGCCTTGGGCCCCTACACCCCGTCCCGCCCCGCGCGTCTGTTCCTCGGCCTCGGCCGTCCGCTGAGCCTGGCCGCCGCGCTGGCGCTCGCCGTAGCGCCGACGGCGCAGGCGCTCGCTCCCGCTGCCGGGCCGTCGCAAGCCGAGCTGGATGCCTGTCAGGCGCGCGACGAGGCGTCTTTCCGTGCGGCCATCGAGGCCGTCACCACCAGCGCGTTGCGCAAGGGCGTCAGTGACGTCGACTACAAGGCTGCGGTGGCCGACGAATGGCGCAAGGGTGGCCTCGACGACCTCATCGACAAGCGCGTCGAGATCGCCATCGCGGAGGTGCGCGAGGAGACCAGCACCGCCGATCGCCTGCGCTCCATCGCCAATGCCGATACCGCCAAGGCGCTGGCCGAGAAAGTGGCCGAGCGCGTCTACCGCTCGGATGCGCTGAAATCGGCCATCGAGACGCTCATCACCGGCGTCGGGCACGACGTGGGGAAGCGTATCGAACTCGCTACGCAAGACGCGGCCGAGCCGGCGGTGGCCTGCCTGCGCGCCTTCCTGGGGCCGCGCTACGGCGATGCCGTTGCCCGCGCGGTGGGCGCCAATGCGGCGCGCGATTTCGGCCTGTCGCCCGGAAAGGGCGGCGCGGAGCTGGGCTCCGGCTCGGTGATCGCCAACTCGAGCGAGGGCATCGCGGGCGCCGCCATCCTGCTGGTGCGCCGCCAGCTGGCCAACATGGCCGGCCGAATCGGCCAGCGGCTCGCCGGCTCCGTGCTGTCCCGCCTCGTCTCCGTGGCCGCGGGCGGCGTCGGCCTGGTGCTGATCGCCAAGGACCTGTGGGATCTGACCGGCGGCGTGTTCCCCATCATCTCGACCGAGATGAAGTCGAAGGACACCAAGCTCAAGGTGCAGGAGGAACTGGCCAAGTCGATCGGCGACCAGATCGGCGAGCACGTCAAGGAGATCGGCGCCAAGTCGGCCGAGCGTGTCGTCGAGGTGTGGCAGGAATTCCGCCGCGCCCACCTGAAGGCGCTCGAACTGGCCGAGAAGAATGCCGACTTCAAGAAGTTCCTCGACACTCTCAATCCGCGCCTGATGCCGCGCCTGAACGAAGTCGTGTCGCTGCTGATGGCGGAGGAAGGCGAAGCCGGCATCCTCAAGCGCATGGCCGACGGCACGCTGCTGGAGGCGGTCGACAAGCTGCCCGAGGCCGCGCTCGGCATCGCGCGCGAGATGCGCTCCATCGACGCCGGCCTGAAGTGGGCGGCGCTGGCGGGCGATGACCTGCCGCAGGTGGTGGACCTCGGCCTCTACAAGCGCGCCAAGCCCGAAGCCTTCACGCGCGCCGGGCTCGCCCGCATCCTGGCGCTCGGCGATCGCGGCGCATCGGGCAAGCTCGCCGGCATCACGACGGCGGCGCGCGACAACCTGATGGACCTGCAAGCGGCGGAGCTGAAGAACCTTGCGCGCAGTCTCAACGAGCAGGAATTGGAGACGCTGGCGCGCTACCTGACCGGGCTGCAGAAGGAGCCGCGCGAAGCGGTGCTCAAGGCGGTCGCCGCCAGTCCGGCCAAGATGCAGCGGCTGGCCTCCGATCGCGTGCGTGATGCCATTCTGGCGAGCCGCGACCAGGGCGCCGCCGTCACCATGATGCTGCGCGACGGCGGCGCGATCGATCCGCTGGCGGTGGCGCGCGATCTGCGCGACGGCTGGGATGGCCGCATCGCACCGCAACTGGTGCTGGAGAAGCACCCCGGCGCCCTGATCGGCCTCGGCGTGGCGGCGCTGGTGCTGCTGCTCATGCTGCGCCGCCTGTTCCGCCCGCGCACGCGCCGCCCGGGTGGGCCGTCGGCCGGCGCGCCGCCTGCCGCTCCGGCCGCCGGGCCAGCGCCGGATGCCGCCGGCCACGCTTAGCCAGGCCACCTCCCACCTGCTCAGCTTGGCGCTCTCGCGGCATATCGTATGGACGCGGACCCCACGACGGCGGCGAGGAGGCTCAAGGGTCCCGGCGGGGCAACGCGGCGGAGGCCGCCAGCAGCAGCCAGCCGAGAATGGTGAGCGAGCCGCCTGCGGGTGCGGCCATCGGGAAGAGGCGTGCGTGGCCGAAACCGCGCAGGGCGAGATCGGCCGCGAACACGGCGACGCCGCCGAGCAGCACCGCGACGGCGATGCGGCCGAGGCGGGCGTGCAGCAGTCCGGCGCGCCGGGCCAGGATGGCGGCCAGGACAGCCGGAGCGTGGAACAGCAGCATCTGCCCGGCGGTGGCGGCGAAGCTGCCGCCGGCGGTGTGGCTGCCCGCCGCCATGAGGCCGACGCCCGCCGCGCCATAGAGCCCTGCCAAAACCGTGGCCAGCCGGTCCTGCCGGGACTGGTCCTGGCGGGGCGAGGGCGCTGTCGGGGTGGGCGCGGACTCCATCGGTGCCTCTCTTCGTTTCGGGCGGCTGGCCCCTGCAAGGATGCGCGAACCATAGGACCCGACGGCGCCACTTGTCCCGCCCGCTCGGGCGCTCAGCGCGCCTTGGGCCGCAGCAGATCGGGGCGGCGGGCGGCGGTCAGGGCGCGCGCCTCCGTCTCGCGCCACAGCGCGATGCGCTTGTGGTCGCCCGACAGCAGCACGTCGGGGATGGCGCGGCCTTCCCATTCGCGCGGGCGCGTATAGTGCGGGTATTCGAGCAGTCCGCCCTCGAAGCTCTCGTGCGCGAGGCTCTCGGCCGCTCCGAGCACGCCCGGCAGCAGGCGCACGCAGGCGTCCAGCAGCACCATGGCGGCGAGTTCCCCGCCGGACAGCACGTAGTCGCCGATCGACACCTCGCGCATGGCCCGGCCGGCGATAACGCGCTCGTCGACGCCCTCGAAGCGGCCGGCCAGCAGCAGCACGCCCGGCCCCGCCGCCAGCTCGCGCGCCAGGGCCTGCGTCAGCGGCATGCCGCGCGGCGAGAGGTAGATCAGCGGTGCCTCGGGCCCGCTTGCGCGGGCGGCGTCGATGGCCGCGCCCAGCACGTCGGCGCGCAACACCATGCCGGCGCCGCCGCCCGCCGGCGTATCGTCGACCTGCCGGTGGCGTCCGATGCCGTGATCGCGGATCTGGCGCGCGTCGAGCGACCACACGCCGGCCTCCAGTGCCTGGCCGACCAGCGAGACGCCGAGCGGGCCGGGGAACATCTCGGGGAACAGGGTCAGCACGCTGGCGCGCCAGGGCGCGCGGCCGTCACGGCTCGGGAAATGGGGCATCGGCGCTGCGGTGTCTCCTGGGCAGGTGGGCGATCGATCCGGTCGACCAAGATCGAGCGGGGGCGGTGCGACGGCCATCCGCGCTCGTGTTCTGGATCAAACATTCGATTCCGGGGCGAAGGTCGGCAAATGTTTGTGAATCCAGAACATAAACAAGAAGTTGGCTGGTGGTCCGGGCTGACATGCAGGTGCCCAGCAGGGTACCAAATGTCGGAGTCGGAGTGCTAGCGTAGCCCAGCTGACGTCTGGTCCCCGCGTGCGGCTGGCCTCGAAACCAAACGTCAGATGCAAAAGCTACACTAGGATCATGGTGTTGCGAGTGTTCCTTGTGGGGTCAGCCCTTCAGCACCTTGAAGTAGAGCCAGCCGCCGCAGACGGCGAGGCCCGCGAGCCAGACGGCGACGACGGCCGCCGCGCCGGCGAGGCTGCGGGTACGCGGGGCATCGGCGGCGGCCGCCCGCAGCTCCGCCATCACGTCCGGCGGAATGAGGCGGATGGCCAGCCAGATGCCGGCCGGCACGATCAGCAGATCGTCGAGGTAGCCGATCACCGGGATGAAATCCGGGATGAGGTCGATGGGCGAGAGCGCGTAGGCCGCGACGGCGGCGGCGATCAGCTTGGCGAGCCAGGGCACGCGCGGATCGCGCGCGGCGAGGCTCAGCGCCATCACGTCGCGCTTGAGGGCGCGCGCCCAATGCTTGAGGCGGTCCATCGTGCCCGACGGTGGCGACGGCGGGACGGCTCGGTCGCCCGCGTTCAAGTCGCCGCCGCTCGGTAGGGGTTCGTTCAAGCTCAAGTCCTTCTGCCTTCCCACACAGCCGCGACGTCCAATCGGGCGCAACCGGTCTCGGCTGGGCGTGCAATTGAGCGTCCGGCACAAGAACTATACCGGAAACGTGGTTTGCGCCTCACCCAGGCGTCGGGGCAACCCTCAGCGCGGCCCGTGGTCGGCGACGACGGTGGCGATGCTGGCGCGCAGCTCCTCGAGGCCGACATCGCTATCCGACGAGGTGGCGATGACATGCGGGAACGCCGCCGGGTGGCGGGCGAGCGCCTGTGCCGTCGCCGCGCGCACCTCGGCAAGCTCGAACGGGTTGAGCTTGTCGGCCTTGGTCAGCACGACCTGATACGACACGGCTGCCTCGTCGAGCAGCGCCATGATGCCGGCGTCCACCGCCTTGATGCCGTGGCGGGCATCGATCAGCAGGTAGCAGCGGGCCAGCGTCGGGCGGCCGCGCAGGTAGTCACGCACGAGGCCGGTCCAGCTGTCGACCTTGTCCTTGGGCGCCTTGGCGAAGCCGTAGCCGGGCATGTCGACGAGATAGAACGAGCCCTGCGCGGCGCTGAAGAAGTTCAGCTCCTGCGTGCGCCCCGGCGTGTTGGACGTGCGCGCGAGGCCGCCGTGGCGCGTCACCGCGTTGATGAGGCTCGACTTGCCGACGTTGGAGCGGCCGGCCAGCGTGATTTCCGGCCGGTCGCCCGTCGGCAGGTGCTCGAGGCCGACCACGCCCTTGACGAAGCGCACCGGCTGGCGGAACAGCGCGTCCCCCGCCTCGAGCTGCTCGGGGCTGGCGGCGAACGGGTCGTCGGGGCTCGTCGGCTCGGCCATGCTCGAAGTCTCTCTTGTCAACGCAACGGGGATCGCCGGAACGGGGCATCAACGCAACGAGCCGCAGCGTCGGGGACGATGCGGCTCGCGGCAAGCAAATAGCGGAACTGCTCAGGTCTTCTTGTCGGCGTCGGGCTTGCTGCCGCCGAGCATGCGCTTCAACGGCGCGAACGTTTTCGCCAGGTTTTCCCGTATCGGGTTCTCGGTGCCCTGCTGCTTCATGATGTAGGCCTGCTGGATGATCGAGAGCAGGTTGTTCCACGCCCAGTAGATGACGAGGCCGACCGGGAACGAGGCCAGCATGAAGGTGAAGATCACCGGCATCCAGGCGAACACCTGCTGCTGCACGGGGTCCGGCTGCGGCGGGTTCAGCTGCATCTGCAGCCACATGGTGACGCCCATGATGAGGGCCCAGGCGCCGACCTGCAGCAGATCCGGCGGCGTCCACGGAATGAGGCCGAACAGGTTGAACACGGTCGTCGGATCGGGGGCCGAGAGGTCCTTGATCCAGCCGAAGAACGGCGCATGGCGCATGTCGATGGTGACGAACAGCACCTTGTAGAGGGCGAAGAAGACCGGGATCTGCAGCAGGATCGGCAGGCAGCCGGCGGCCGGATTGATCTTCTCCTTGCTGTAGAGCGTCATCATCTCCTGCTGCTGGCGCGCCTTGTCGTCCTTGAAGCGCTCGCGCAGGGCCTCCACCTGCGGCTGCAGCTTCTTCATCTTCGCCATCGACTCGTAGGACTTGTTGGCGAGCGGGAAGAAGGCGGCCTTGACCAGCAGCGTCAGCGCCAGGATCGACAGGCCGAAGTTGTGCAGCAGGGCGTTGAGCTTCTCCAGAATGTAGAACAGCGGCTTGGTGATGAAATAGAACCAGCCCCAGTCGATCATGCGGTCGAAGCGCTTGATGCCGAGGCTCTTCTCGTAGCCGTCGATCAGGGCCACCTGCTTGGCGCCGGCATAGAGGTTGGTGGCGACGCCCTTCTTCGCGCCGGCCGGCACGGTGAGGGGCTGCAGCACGTAGTCGGTGAAGTAGACGTCCTTCTCGCCGCCGCTGCGGGCCTTGCGGGCGCCGAAGGTGGCCTTGAACGTCTCGCTTTGGCCGGGCACCAGGGCCGAGGCCCAGTACTTGTCGGTGACGCCGAGCCAGCCGCCGCTGGCCTTGTCGAAGCTCTTGTTGAGGCTGTTCTTCAGCGCGTCGGCGTAGGTGAACTCCTGCAGCCCGTCCTCGCCGGCGACGCCGATCAGGCCTTCGTGCAGGATGGCATAGCCCTGAACCTTGGGGCTGCCGATGCGATAGATGCGGCCATACGGCGCCAGCATCACCTGGGCGTTCGACTTGTTCTCGATCTCGTCGGCGACCTTGAACATGTAGTCGTTGTCGATCGAGATGGTGCGGCGGAACACGAGGCCCTGGCCGTTGTCCCAGACCAGCGTCACGGGCGTTGCCGGCGTCAGCTCGGCGCCATCCTTCTCGGCCTTCCACAGCGTGTCGGAAGTCGGCAGCGGCTGGCTCGTGCCCTGCGGCAGCCAGCCGTACTCGGCGAAATAGGGCTCGGGGGCCTCGAGCGGCGAATAGAGCGTGACGTTGGCGCTCTTCGGGTCGACGGTGTCGCGGTACTTGACGAGGCGGAGGTCGTCGAGGTGAGCGCCCTTGAGCGCGATCGAGCCGGTCAGCGACGGCGTCTTGATCGGCAGGCGCGGCGAGGTGGCGAGCGCGGCCTCGCGCGTCAGCGCGGCAACGGGGGCGGCGGGCGTGGCGGCGCTGGGGGCGGGCGCGCCGGTGGGGCCGGCCGTCGTCGGCAGCGGTGCCGTGGTTGCGGTCGGGCCGGTGCTTTTCGCGGTGCGTTCCGCTTCCAGCTGCTTGTCGCGCTGGATGCGCGCCTGCTCCTCGCGCATCTTTGGCCCGGCGACGAAATACTGCCAGCCGAGCACGACCGCCAGCGAGAGCAGCATGGCGGTGATCAGGTTCTTGCTGTTGTCGGGCTGCTGTCTCATCGACGCCTCTGGCTCGGGTGGCGGAAAGCCGGCCGCGACCGGGGTATTCCGCTGGCAAAACGTGAAGGCCGGCGGTCAGGTCTTGCGCCGCTTCGCTGGCCGAGGGTGATGCACGCGTTGGAAGGCCTGTTCAAGGTCTTTCGTGAGGTCGACGAAGGAGCGGTCGATGGCACCCTGGCGCACGACGATGACGTAGTCGTAGCCGCGCCGCGCGTGCATGCCGGCCGGCCCCGTGACGATCGCCTTGAAGCGCCGCCGCAGCAGGTTGCGCGTGACCGCGTTGCCGATCTGCTTCGTTATGGTGAAGCCGAAGCGGGCCGGCGTGGCGGGCGACGGTGGCGCGCCGGGCGTTTCCCCCGGGACCGGCTCGGCTGTCGGTCGGCCATCGCTGCTCAGGGTGCCGACGTCCGCCGGGCTGCCGCCGGCCGCGACCGGCCTTCTTGTCCGGGGCGGGGAGGGCTGAGGCTGGCCGGATCGGCCGGCCGGCGCGAGGGTCGGCTTGCTCTCGACGACGAAGCTGGGGCAGGCCCAGCGGTCGCCACCGCGCAAACGCAGGAACTCCGCGCGCTTCTTCAGGGTCACGAGCTTGGCCATCACCGCCGCCTCGGGGCCGCTGCGCCGCCCGGGGTCCCTCGCCGCCACGCGGGATCCGCGCGGGATCAATCGGGACCAGGGTCGGAATGGGTTCTGCCGGATGGCTCAACGATCGCATCAGCCCGAAGGCATCAGCCGGCAGCATTGACAAGATCCCACGCAATCGCTTGCCAAGACCGCCGCAGGGCGGGCCTTCGCGGCGCCCGAGCGTGGTGCCCAGATGCCGCAAGCAGCGCCTCAACGCCTGGGTCCCCGTGCCTGGGTCCCCCGTGCCTGGCTCCCGGTGCTCTAGGGCCCCGTGCTCGGGTCCCCGTCGCCCCCGATCAGGCCGACAGACGCTTGCGGCCCTTGGCACGACGACGGGCGAGAACCTTCAGGCCGCCGGGGGTCTGCATGCGCTTGCGGAAGCCGTGGCGGCGCTTGCGCACGATGCGGCTGGGTTGATAAGTGCGTTTCACGTCGTCTCTCCGTCGTAGCGCAACCCGGGGCGCAATTCGGGCACCCGCCTGGGGCAACAAAGTTCAAGCCCTCCGCGACCGTTCCGGCGGAACCGGAGCGACGAAGGGCTGTTGAGCAATCTCCAAGTCGGGTGCTTATAGGGGAGCCCTGCCGGGGAAGTCAATGCATGTGGCCGGGGCATGTGGCCTGGGCAAGGGGCCCCCTGGAGCGGCGGGGCACTACCCCTCTCACGCACCTTTGGCTCATTCCGACCCCCCTCTTGGCGAGCTTGACCCGGCCATCCAGGGGCAGATGCGAAATGGTTCAACGTGCGACCCCTGGACGGCGGGCTCGCAGGCCCCGGCCATGGAGAGGCCATGTCGGCGCCAACGGGGCGCCCCCCGGGCGCCCCCCCGGGGGGGCGCCAATCGGTGTTGCTGCAAGTCATCGGCTGCCGGGCCGGCGCTGCTCAGCGGCGGCCGCGGGCGATATCCTGCACCAGTTGCTCCAGCGTCTGCAGGAAGCGCGAGCGATCGGCGCGCGTGAACGACGGATTGAGCCCGCGCGATTCGCCCGTCTCGCGCAGATGCGCCATCAGATCGCGCATGGCCAGCGCCATGCCGATGCTCTCGTCGGTGAACGGCTTTCCGGTGGCGCCGACCGCGCGCGCGCCGGCTTTCAGGCAGCGCGAGGCGAGCGGAATATCGGACGTGACAGCGATGTCGCGGGCGCCGATGCGCTCGGCGATCCAGTCGTCGGCGGCGTCGGGGCCATCCTGCACCACGACGCGGCGCACCAGATGGCTGTCCGGCAGCCGCATCCAGCTGTTGGACACCATGTGCACGACGAGGCCGTGCCGCTCGGCGACGCGCACCACCTCCTCCTTCACCGGGCAGGCGTCGGCATCGACGTAGACCTGGGTCGCCGGTGTCTCCGCGCTCACGCTTTCCCCCGATCCAGTTGGGTCCGCAGCGCCCGCAGGCAGATGCGGAAGCCGGCGAGCGAGGTCAGCTCCGCGCCGGCCGCTACCTCGGCGACCGCGACGGGGAAGCCGGCCTCGTGCACCGCGCCGACCAGCATCAGGTTGTCCGCCATGTCGAAGCGCTCGACCGAGGTTCCCGCGCTGTAGGTCTCCAGGCAATCGGGCCGACCGTGATCGTAGTAGCCGGCCGAGCGCGCATCGAAGGCGCGGGAGACGTGGGTGTAGCCGAGCACCGGTTTACCGCAGGCCGTCATGTAGCCCATTTCAAAGGCGGTGCCGGCATCCATGGAAACGCCGCGGAACGGCGTCATGTTGGCTATGATCGCATCGGCGCGGGCCATGTGCGCGAGGTTGGCGCGGTAGATGGCGACGCCCTGCGCGAAGGGAGCGAGGCCATCGCCTGCCACTGCGCCGTCCATGGGCGAGATGCCTTCAAGTCCCAGCTCCGCGCAGGCGGCCTTCTTGGCCTCGAACACCGGCCGCCCGAACGCGGGCAGGAACACCTCCGGCCCCGCCAGATAGATTTTCATTCCGTCCATGGCTGTGCTTGCAATCGCTTCTGGAAGACGCCGAGCCCCCAATCGCAGGGCATCGCCGCCGCGGTCCGAGTTCGACAGCGGATGTGCGTTCCGGGGCATCGCGCGCGGGCTTGGCCGCCGACATGTCACGAACGACCGCGGCACGGTATTCGATCGGCGCGCCGCTTGCCTGCACATTCCTTAGCCAGAACGACAAAGAGCTCGTGGTTCAGCATGCGCGCGACCCCGCGCTTGGGGCGCGCGCCGAATCCGCAAACAGAAGGCCAGGGCAAGCCCTGGCCTGTCGGCATCGCATCCCCGGCAGCGGCGGGTCGTGTGGGCGGCCGGCGTGTGCGCGCGCGGTCAGTGCTGGGCGGCGGTCTTGCGGCGCTGGACTTCGCCGCGCGACACCTCGCCCTCGGCGACGAGGGCGTCGACGCACGACTTGGAGAGCTGAGAGCCATGCGCGTTCATGCACTTGCGCACGCCGGCACTCTCCGGCGCATGCTGGCTGCAATACGCGAGGTAGTCGCCCATGCAGGCCGATCGCACGCGGGCGCTGGCGGCGTTGGCCTTGGTGGCGGCTGTCAACGTCAAGAGAGATGTCCCGACGATCAAGGCGAACGCAGCAAGGGCATAGATCACCGTGAACGCGGCAGTGGCGTAGTCGGCAGTCTGTTTTTGCATGGTATCCCCCACAGGCAGCAGGTGCGACATTGTGTCCGAATCGCGCGATTCGCACCAGCTGCCCGGAGGCGGGGAGCGCAAAAATAAGTAGCTGCCACGCGGCCTTTTTCGCATCGCGCCGCTGTGCGGCCCCTACTCCCGCCCGCGCTTCTTGCGCAAGCCGCTCCAGTAGTCGAGGCGCTTTCTGATGTCGCGCTCGAAGCCGCGCTCGGGAGGGTCATAGAACTGCGGCCGGCGCTTCATTTCGTCGGGGAAGTAGTTCTGGCCCGAGAAGCCGTCGGGCGCATCGTGGTCGTATTCGTAGCCGTCGCCGTAGCCTTCCGCTTCCATCAGCTTGGTCGGCGCGTTGAGGATGATCTTCGGCGGCGCCAGGCTGCCGTGCTCCTTGGCGGCGCGCATGGCCGCCTTGTAGGCGACGTAGGCGCCGTTCGATTTCGGCGCGGTCGCGAGGTAGATGGTCGCCTGCGCCAGCGCCAGCTCGCCCTCGGGCGAGCCCAGGAAATCGAAGGTGTCCTTGGCCGCGATGGTCTGCACCAGTGCCTGCGGGTCGGCGAGCCCGATGTCCTCCACCGCCATGCGCACGAGGCGGCGGGCGATGAACAGCCGGTCCTCGCCGCCGTCCAGCATGCGACAGAGCCAGTAGAGCGCCGCATCCGGGTCGGAGCCGCGCACCGACTTGTGCAAGGCGGAGATGAGATTGTAGTGCCCGTCGCGGCCCTTGTCGTAGAGCGGCGCGCGGCGCTGCACGACCTTCACCAGGGCCTCGCGGCTCAGCTCCCGACCGCCGGCCGGAACCGTGAGGAACACCTCATCGGCGAGGTTGATGACGCTGCGGCCGTCGCCATCGGCCATGCCTTTGAGCGCCTCGCGCGCGTCGGCGTCGAGCGGCAGCTTGCGGGCTTCTTCCGTCTCGGCGCGCTGCAGCAGGTCTTCGAGCGCCGCGTCGTCGAGCCGGTTCAGCGTCAGCACCGAGGCGCGTGAGAGCACGGCGGCATTGAGTTCGAACGAGGGGTTCTCGGTGGTGGCGCCGATCAGCGTGATCGTGCCGTCCTCCATGTGCGGCAGGAAGCTGTCCTGCTGCGAGCGGTTGAAGCGGTGGATCTCGTCGATGAACAGCAGCGTGCCGCGCCCCTGCTCGCGCCGCATCTTGGCCCGCTCGAAGGCCTTGCGCAGGTCCTGCACGCCGGAGAAGATGGCGCTGAGCTGCTCGAACTCGAGCTTCGTCGCGTTGGCCAGCAGCCGCGCGATGGTGGTCTTACCGCAGCCGGGCGGCCCCCACAGCACGAGGCTCGGCACGCGGCCCGAGGCCAGCATGCGCGTCAGCGTGCCCTCGGGGCCGACGATGTGGTCCTGGCCCGCGACTTCCGCGAGCGTCTTGGGGCGCAGACGGTCGGCGAGCGGGCGCGGCGCGCTCTTCTCCAGCCCAGCGGCTTCAAACAGGTTGGTCATCGACGGCGGCCCTTCTTCTCCCCGCGTGTGCCGATCGGGCAGGCGCGCGCGTGGCGTCGCGCCCCGGGCAATCCACTCCGCCTCGCACACCGTAGCACCTTTGTCATCAACGACCGGAGGCCAAGCATGCGCCCGCCCCTCGCACTCGCTATCGCCCTTACCGCGCCACTCGCCGCCATGGCCGCCGAGGCCCGCTCATGCGGCGACCTGCAAGCCCTGTGCTGGACCATGCGCGCCGCCCGGTCGGACTGCACGCTGCCCTATCAGCGCTGCCTGAAGACCGGCGTTTTCGTCACACCGCTCGGGCGCGTCTTCAAGGCTACGCGCTGAGACGCCATCCAAGCTTTCAGTCGCGCGCACCGACGAACAGGGGCATGGCCGCGAACATCAGGAAAAGCGCGAGCGACAACGCACCGGCCGGCGTCGCGAAATGCGCGAGCCATCCCGCCACTGTCATGCCGCGCAGCCAGACTGCGCCAGACGCCTCGACCGCCAGCAGCAGGGCGAGGGCAGACATTCCGACACCGGCCCGCTCGGCTGGCCCCGATCGAATGCCGAAACTGGCAAGCACCCATCTGGCCGCCAGCCACATCGCGACGAGCAACACCGGCGCCTCGACCGCCACCGCCGGCGCCGCGCCGATCCGTGGCACCAGGACGAACTCGCGCAGGGGCCCCATCACCGCGCCCACCGCGAATACGATGAGAAAGTAGACGCCGGCAGCCGCCAGCATCGCGCCATACTCTCGCTCACGCGCCCAATTGCGCGCCGGACCTCTCACCCCTGGACCTGCAGGGTCAGCACGCGGTCGCCACGCTTGATGGCCACCTGCCAGAGGCGCTGGCGGTCCTTCAAGCCCTTCTCCAGCTCGACAACGGTCGGCATCGGCTTCTTCTGCACCTCGACGATGATGTCGCCAGGCTGGAAGCCGAGGCTGGCCGCCACCGAGCCCTGGCGGATCGACAGGATGACGATGCCCTCGCCCTCGTCGAGCCCCAGTTCGTCGGCCACCGCCGGTGTGATGTTGGAGACGCGCGTCCCGTCGAACGGGTGGTTGCCGGCGAGATTGCGCACGTCGTCGCGACCCGGCTTCGGCGCCGCTTGCAAAGCGAGCGTGACCTCCGCCGGGCGACCGCGCCGCATCACCTCGAGGCGCGCCGTATTGCCGATGCCGCGCGTCATCAGGCGGTAGAGCACGGCCTTCGGATCGGCGACCTCGAAGCCTTCCACGCGCACGATGACGTCACCGGCCTGCAAGCCGCCCGCCGCTGCGGGGCCCTTGTCGGAGATGCGCGTCACCAGGGCGCCGACCACGCGGTCCAGCCCCAGCCCCTCGGCGACCTCGCGCGTGACGTGCTCGAGCTTGGCGCCGATCCACGGCCGCTCCACCTTGCGGCCCTTGATGGCGCTGTCGACGTAGAGACGCACGAGGTTCGACGGGATGGCGAAGCCGATGCCGACCGAGCCGCCGGACTTGGAGTAGATGACCGTATTGATGCCGATGAGCTTCGACTGCATGTCGACCAGCGCGCCGCCCGAGTTGCCGGGATTGATGGCGGCGTCCGTCTGGATGAAGGCGGCGGCGTCGGAGTTGCCGATCTCGGTGCGGGCGAGCGCGGACACGATGCCGCTCGTCACCGTCTGGCCGACGCCGAACGGGTTGCCGATGGCCAGCACCATGTCGCCGACCTCCAGGTTGTCGCTGTCCTCGATCTCGATGGAGGGGAAGTTGCCATCGCCGCCTTCCAGCTTCAGCACCGCGATGTCGTTCTTCTCGTCCTGCAGGATGACCTTGGCGTCGAACTCGCGCTTGTCGGCGAGCGCGACGCGGATTTCCGTATTGCCGCCGCCCTTGACGACGTGGGTGTTGGTGACGACGACGCCATCGGGGCTGACCAGCACGCCGGAGCCGAGCGAGGACTGCACGCGCTCGGACGGGCGCCCCAGGCGCTCGAACAAGCGGCCGAACAGCGGGTCGTCGGCGAACGGCGACTGGAAGGCCTGCACGCGCGAGCGCACGTAGACGTTGACGACGGCGGGTGCCGCCTTCTTGACCACGGGTGCGAACGAGAACTGCGCCGCCTCGCGCGAGGGCGGCGGCACCTTGCGCTGGGCGTGGACGGGGAGCGGCAGCGCAGCGAGGGCCAGCAGCGCCGCGATGGGTAGCAGAACGGCGAGGCGGTGGAGCCCGTTGCGCCGGGTGGCGCCGCGTCGTGTGTCGGTCGTCGTCATGGTCGCATCCTCGGCGGGCAATGCAAACTCGTACCGTCGCGCGCAGGCGTCGCTGCGCCGGTCTGTCGCTCAGCTTCGCATGCGGCACCTCGCCTGCGCCGCGTGGCGCGAAACCACCGCGCCGGTCGGCAGGTCGTTTCGCTGGCACTCCAGGATTGGCACGACGGTAACACGTCATATAGGCGAACGCCCCCCAGCGGGGAAAGCCGGCGGAGGCGCTTGGCCTGCGTCGATGGCGGCCTGGGGCTTTGGTCAGTAGCGCGCGTGCCCGGCATGTGGCAGCCTGCAACGAGAATGAAGTTCAATACCGTGGTCGCCCATGCCGGCAAGCCAAGGCTCGGTGCTCGCGGTTGCACCCGTTGACGTTGCTCGGCGGCATGAGGTCAGGAGTCGGGAGACGGCAGCATCCATGCGCAACTATCCCGAAGCCATTGTCGAGGCGTTCTATCAGGCGATGCAGGCCGACGATCCGGCCATGCAGCTCGCCTACTTCGCCGACGATGCGCTGTTCCTCGAGCACCTCCCCGCAGGTGCCATCCCCTACGCCGGCCGCACGCTGGACAAGGCCGGCATGGCCGAGCGCCTGGCGTTCATGTACGCGACCTGGGAGCTGCTGCGGGCCGCGCCGCTCAATTTCCTCGTCGAAGGCGAGCTGGTGACGTGCCAGATGGAATTCGTGTTCCGCTTCAAGGCCACGGGCAACCTGCTGGAGGGCCGCGTGCGCCATCTCTTCCGGGTCGTCGATGGCCGCATCGTGCGCCTCGACGAATACATGGATGCGGCGCTGCTGGACGCCTTCATGCGCATGAACGCGGCCGCCATGCAGCAAAGCTGAATGAGTTGCCGCGTGCGCTCACTTCCACATGTAGGTGACGCGGCCGCTTCTGTAGTGGCGCTCGGTCAGCTCGATGCGGTCGCCGGCCTTGGCGGTGTGATGCGCGAGGCTGCCGGCCTGCACGTCCTTGCCGCCGTCAAGTGTCGCCGTCACCGAGATCAGCTCCTGGCCCTGCGACTGGCGCACGGGCGCCTGATACCAGAACTTCACCGTGGCCGGCACGGTCGTCTCGGAGACCATCACGTCCGGTCCGCCATCGCGCGAATAGACAAAGACCATGGCGGCGACCAGCGCCACCGCGAGGGCGGTACCGATCAGCCCCTTGCGGATGCGCGCCTTCATCAGCTCGCGCTCGAACTTCGCCCGCGTTTCCTCGCGCATGTCGTGAAGTCTCCTGTGTAGCCCGTCAGCGCTTGATCGGCGTCGGCTGCGTCTCGGCGGCCGGCGGCGAGTCGACGAGCGCGTACCACGTCTGGCCCCATGGCGTCACGCGCTCGGCGACGCGCACGCGCATGCCCTCGGTCAGCCCGCGCAGCAGTACGCTGCCGGACGAGACAGACACTGCGCGGCCGTCATCGAGGCGCACGTCGACGCGGGTGAGGCGCGGCGTCGGCGACTTGTGGTCGTTGCCGGCGGCGGTGACGGACGTAATGGTGCCGGCCAGTTCGGCGCGTGGTTTCGAGGCGAAATCGCGGAGCAGCCCGGCGGCAAGGCCACCGAGCAACAGCAGCGCGAAGGCACCGATGAGGACGGCGCGCGCGGTCGGGCTCAGGAACTCGCTCAAAATGCCGGCTCGCTCAGGGCTGGGTCGAGATGATGCCGGCCGGCGTGGCGATGCCGGGCTTGCCGTCCTGCAGCCACCACAGGCCGGCCATGATCGCGACCGTCGCGCCGAGGAACACGATGGCGGCCATGCGGTCGGGCTGGCGGGCAGCAGCGCTGGAGGTCGATCGGGTCGAGGTCATGCGGTCCCCCATTTTGTATGAGCTGGAGCCTGTCAGCCTAGCTCGCGCGATGCACGCAATTGTGGCGTCGAGCCCGTCGTGGGTCCACACCGAGGGCACAAAAAAGGAAGGTTCGGGAGGTCCCCTCCCGAATGGGGTTTGCCGCCCCAATTGGCCTCCGCTCATTGCGCCGGTGGCGACCAGACATAGCTGTGATAGCCGGTAAAGCTGCGCCGCTCGGTCAGCTTTATGGTCGTCCCGCTGCTGGGCGGTGTCAGGGCGATGAGCGGAAAGCTCTCGGCGTTGACGAGGCGGCCGTTCTCCAGTTCGACCGGGAGGTGCAGGCCGCGCTGGCCGGTGTCAGCGTTGATGTAAGGAGCCGCGAAGCGCACGACGCCGAGCACTGGCCGCTGTTCGGTCCACCAGGGCACGGCCCATGCCGCCGAAACGAGAATGCCCATCACCAGCACGCCGACGAGCGCGCCGCGCCCGTGATGCAGCCGCTCCGCCGCGTTCAGCTTCTCACGGACCTCGGGCCGCATCTCTCAACCACCTTGCGGCTCGTTGCGTCTCCCCCGGGAGCGCACGCCTATGCCACGCGCGGCTCTGCCTGCGCAGCGACCAGCTTCACGATGTCGGCCATGATGTCGTTGAGCTGGAAGTCCTTGGGCGTGTAGACGGCGGCGACGCCGAAGCTTTTCAGCTTCACGGCGTCCTCGGGCGGGATGATGCCGCCGACGACCACCGGCACGTCGTCGAGGCCCTCCTTGCGCATGCGCTCCATGACCTCCTTCACGAGGGGCACGTGGCTGCCGGACAGGATGGACAGGCCGACGACGTGGACGCTCTCGTCCACCGCCGCGCGCACGATCTGCGACGGCGTCAGGCGGATGCCCTCGTAGACGACCTCCATGCCGACATCGCGGGCGCGCACGGCGATCTGCTCGGCGCCGTTGGAGTGCCCGTCGAGGCCCGGCTTGCCGACCAGGAACTTGATGCGCCGGCCGAGCTGGGTCGAGACGCGCTCGACGTGCGTGCGCACGACGTCCAGGCCCGAGCCTTCACGGGCGACGGCCGCCTGGGCGACGCCGGTCGGCGCGCGGTACTCGCCGAAGATCTTGCGCAGCAGGCCGCCCCACTCGCCGGTGGTGACGCCGGCCTTGGCGCAGGCGATGGAGGCTTCCATCACGTTGCGGCCTTGCCTTGCGGCGCTTTCGAGGTCAGCGAGCGCCTTGGCGCAGGCCTTGGCATCGCGGGAGGCGCGCCAGGCCTTGAGCTTGGCCACCTGCTCGGCCTCCACGGCCGGATCGACGACCTGGATGGCGCCCTCGCCGGCCGACAGCGGCGAGACCTCGGTTTCGGTCCACTTGTTGACGCCGACGACGATCTGCTCGCCGCTCTCGATCTGCGCGAGCCGGGCGGTGTTGCTCTCGACGAGCTTGCGCTTCATGTAGTCGATGGAGGCGATGGCGCCGCCCATCTTCTCGAGGGTTGCCAGTTCGGCACGCGCTTCGGCCTTCAGCGCATCGACCTTGCGCTTCATCTCGATGGAGCCGTCGAAGATGTCGCCGAACTCGAGCAGGTCCGTTTCGTAGGCCAGGATCTGCTGCATGCGCAGCGACCACTGTTGATCCCACGGGCGCGGCAGGCCGAGCGCCTCGTTCCAGGCCGGCAGCTGCAGGGCGCGGCAGCGCGCGTTCTTCGACAGCGTGACGCCCAACGCGGCGATGAGGATGCGATACGGGTTGTTCTCGGCCTGCTGCTCGGTGAGGCCGAGCGAATTGACCTGAACGCCGTAGCGGAACATGCGGTGCTTGGCGTCGGTGACGCCGTAGCGCTCGCGCGTGATCTCGTCCCACAGCTCGGTGAAGGCGCGCATCTTGGCGACTTCGGTGACGAACTTCAGGCCGGCGTTGACGAAGAACGAGACGCGGCCGACGACGTTGCCGAACTCGGCCGGCTTGACTTCGCCGGACGCCTTCACCGTGTCGAGCACGGCGATGGCGGTGGCGAGCGCGAACGACAGCTCCTGCACCGGCGTCGCGCCGGCTTCCTGCAGGTGATACGAGCAGACGTTGGTCGGGTTCCACTTCGGCACCGAGGCGACCGAGAACACGATGGTGTCCTTGATCAGCTTCAGGCTCGGCTCGGGCGGGAACACGTAGGTGCCGCGCGACAGGTATTCCTTGATGATGTCGTTCTGGATGGTGCCGGTCAGCTTGGCGCGGCTGGCGCCGGTCTCATCCGCCGTGGCGACGTAGAGCGACAGCAGCCAGGCCGCCGTGGCGTTGATGGTCATCGACGTGTTCATCTGGTCGAGCGGAATGCCGTCGAGCAGCGTGCGCATGTCCCCTAAGTGCGAGACCGGCACGCCGACCTTGCCCACTTCGCCGCGGGCGAGTTCGTGGTCGCTGTCGTAGCCGGTCTGCGTCGGCAGGTCGAAGGCGATGGAGAGGCCGGTTTGCCCCTTCGCCAGGTTGCGCTTGTAGAGCTCGTTCGATTTCGCCGCCGTCGAATGGCCCGCGTAGGTGCGGAACAGCCAGGGATTGTCACGCTTGGCCGGAGAGGAGGTCGTGGCGGGGCCGCTGGCGGGCTTGGTCATCGATAAGCTCTTTGCAGTTGGGCTGAGCGAGAACGCACACGCTTCCCCCGGGGCGCGACATTGGCACACCGGGAGCGTCTGGCGTCGATGAGCCGGAACGTAGCCTTGTGCGGCGCATATAGGCAAGCGATCTAGGCCGCCGAATCTGGGGTCGGCGGCTTGCACGCGAGCGGAAGGCTGGCCAAGGCGTGGGCCAACCTCTCCGTGATGGTGTGGCAACCCGGTTCGGGGCAGCTCAGACGTTGCGGGCGATGGAGCTGCGATGGGCGCTGTTGCGCAAGTCGTCGCGATACGGCGCGCGGATCATAAGGCCGTGGACAACAATGACAATTTTCGTAATGATGAGCATCACGAACAGGGCCAGCGCGGCGCCAAGCGTGGCGTCGACGACGGCGTCCACGTCCTTGTCCGGGCTGAGCCGCACATTGAAATGGTCGAGCACGCGACCGAAGCTCAGCGCCCCCGTCAGCAGGCCCGGCAGGTAGAACAGCGCCAGCCACCATGAGCCGACCTGATTGGCCACCAGCCATGCTCCGAACAGTGTGATCACCAGGGACGCGAGCCACACGACCCAATGAGCGCTGAAGAGCTGATGAATGAGATCGTACATGGCCACGCCTCTGTGGATGAGAATCTCGGCTGCTCCGAGGGCACGCAGGATCACTGGCTAAGCCTGGGGACCCAGTCTAGCTCATCTTCCGTTAACGACATGTCTACGACGTGAAAGTTCTCCCAGCGGGGGGCTTTATTGCAACGCAAAAAAATGCTTGAAGATACGGCCGCCGCGACCGGAGCAACGGACACCTGCGCTATCGGCGGCGGGGCTAATCAGGGGCGGGCTGCCCACGGGAGCTGAGGAAGAGGCTGGACACATGACGACGAAGAGCGCCGTGAAGAAGAGCGACGTGGAAGCGCCTGCGGTGATCGCCGGGGCCAAGGATCTCTACGAGATCGGCGAGATCCCGCCGCTCGGCCACGTGCCGAAGAAGATGTATGCCTGGGCGATCCGCGAGGAGCGCCACGGCGAGCCGGACAAGGCGATGCAGGTCGAGGTTCTGCCGACCTGGGAGCTCGACAGCCACGACGTGCTGGTCCTCGTGATGGCCGCCGGCGTCAACTACAACGGCGTCTGGGCCGCCCTCGGCACCCCCATATCGCCCATTCGTGACGTCCATAAGAACCCCTTCCATATCGCGGGCTCGGATGCCTCGGGCATCGTCTGGGCTGTCGGCGCCAAGGTGAAGCGCTGGAAGGTCGGCGACGAGGTCGTCATCCACTGCAACCAGGACGACGGCGACGACGAGGAGTGCAACGGCGGCGATCCGATGCTGTCCACCTCGCAGCGCATCTGGGGCTACGAGACGCCGGACGGCTCGTTCTCGCAGTTCTGTCGCGTGCAGGACCGCCAGCTCATGCAGCGCCCCAAGCACCTGACCTGGGAAGAGAGCGCCTGCTACACGCTGACGCTGGCCACCGCCTACCGCATGCTGTTCGGCCACCGTCCGCACGTGCTGCAGCCGGGAGACAACGTGCTCGTCTGGGGTGCCTCGGGCGGTCTCGGCTCGTTCGCCGTGCAGCTCTGCGCCACCTCGGGTGCCAACGCCATCGGCGTCGTGTCCGAGGACGACAAGATCGACTTCGTGCGCCAGCTCGGCGCCAAGGGCGTCATCAACCGCAAGCAGTTCAACTGCTGGGGCCAGCTGCCGAAGGTCAACTCGCCGGAATACGGCGCGTGGATGAAGGAAATGCGCAAGTTCGGCGCTGAGATCTGGAAGACCACCGGCAAGGGCGTCAACGTCGATATGGTGTTCGAGCACCCCGGCGAGTCGACGATCCCGGTCTCGGTCCAGGTCGTCAAGCGCGGCGGTATGGTCGTCATCTGCGCCGGCACCACCGGCTACAACCTGACCATGGATGCCCGTTACCTCTGGATGCACCAGAAGCGCGTGCAGGGCAGCCACTTCGCCAACCTCAAGCAGGCCTCCGCCGCCAACAAGCTCGTGGTCGAGCGTCGCATCGACCCCTGCATGTCCGAGGTGTTCTCCTGGAAGCAGATCCCCAAGGCGCACATGCGCATGCTCAAGAACGAGCACAAGCCCGGCAACATGGCCGTGCTCGTCAATGCGCCGACCACGGGCCTGCGCACCTACGAGGACGTGCTGGAGGCTTCCAAGCGCAGCGCCTGATGGCGCCTCGGCGGGCTTCGTCGCTCTCGACGGAGCCGGCAGAATCCGGTTAAGCGAGAAGGGCCGTTCCGCCACGCGCGGGGCGGCCCTTTTTCCGTCAGATGGTGCCGGCGAGCCGGCCGCAGGAGATTCGACACTATGGGCGCCTGGGGTTCCAAGACCTTCGAGAACGACGATGCGAGCGATTGGCTGAGCGCCTTCGAGAGCGAGGGCGCGCCGGCCATCGAGGCTGCGTTGAAGGCCGTGCTGGAGCTGGACGCCAACGACTACATCCAGGCCACCGAGGCGGCGTGCGCGCTGGCCGCCTGCGAGGTCATCGCCGCCGCTCGTGACGGCGAGGTCGCCCGCTTGCCCGAGGAGGCGCACGCCGCGCTGCTGGAGCACAAGGACGATGTCAACGACGGCGGGTTCGGCAAGCAGGCCGTGCGCGCCCTCCAGCGCATCAAGCGCAACTCGGAGCTGAAGGACCTGTGGGAGGAGGCGGGCGACGCCGAGGCCTGGTCCGACGAGATGCTGGAGCTGATCGAGCGTGTGAAGGGGTAACGCGCGGCTGCGGGTGGGCAGCCGAAGCGCCAGGGGTAACGCGCGGCTGCGGGTGGGCAGCCGAAGCGCCGACAAGCGCTCCGGCGCCTCCCCCGAGTGACGCAACGCCGCATTTGCGCCGGATCAACACGCCAGGCGCGCGAAGCACCTCGAATGCCGTCGATGGCACCTCGGGGGAGCAGCATGCGCACCGTTGCGGCACCAGCACCGGCGTCTGGAACGCCGGCACCGCGGCCCCGGACACGGCGCACGCGGCCCGCCGCCGTGCTTGCCGCCCTGTCCGCAGCTGTCCTGACGGCGGTTGCCACGACGGCCGGACGGCCAGTCCGGGCCGAGGCGCCGGCTCAGCGCGAGCGGGTCGAGCTGTCGGCCCGCGAGCGCGAGCACCTGAAGGCCGGCATGCGCGCCTATCTGGAGAGCATCCAGGGCGTCGTCGAGGGGCTGGCGCGGCACGACTTCAAGCTGATCGCCAGGAGCGCCGCCCGCTCCGGCATGGCATCGGTGAAGGACATCTCGCCGGCGCTCGCCTTGCGCCTGCCGCCGCAGTTCACGCTGATGAGCATCGACACGCATGAACGCTTCGATGCGCTCGCCAAGGAGGCGCAAGAGGCGAAGGAGAGCCGCTCGAAATTGTCGGTGACGTCAAAGCTCGACGACGTGTTGCGCAACTGCACTGCCTGCCACGCCATGTTCCGCTTCTGACATCGAAGCGTCCGCCCTCGCAGCGCGGGGCCTACCAGCCCGTCTTGGCGATGTCGGCGGCGATGAAGGCGAGGCAGCAGGTCATGCCCGCCCACGGCGCCCAGGCCGGCGCCAGGAAGATATCCTCTGGCGCCTGCGCCTCGCGGTGCTTGATGATGCCGAGCGCGAGGTTGACGACGGCGAACACCACCAGCGTGGCGCGGGCCGAGGCGTCCGCCAGATGGTCGAGCCGAAGCAGCAGCGCCAGCCCCAGCACGGCGAGCGTGGCCAGCGCCGTCGCCGCCAGCGGTGTCTGCGTGCGCGGATGCACCGTGCCGAGCGCCTTCGGCAGCGTCCCACGCCGGGCCAGCCCGTACATCACACGCGAGGCCATGATGATGTTGACGATGATGCCGTTCAGGATGGCGACGATGGCGATGGCCGCCATGGTGCGCGGCGAGGCGCCGGCCAGATGCTCGAAGACCAGCGCCAGGGGGGCGTCGCTCGCTGCCAGTTTCTCGACGCCGAGCGCGGCCAGTGCCACCCACATCACCGCGATGTAGAGCAGCGTCGTGAGCAGCAGCGTCACCATGATGGCGCGCGGCAGCGTGCGGACGGGATCGCGCATCTCCTCGGCGATGTTGACCAGCCCCTCGAAGCCGATGAAGGCGAACACGGCCAGCAGGGAGGCCGCGATGATGCCGTTCCACGTTTCGGGGGCGAGCGAGCGCGGAAACATGGCGCCGGCGGTCGCCAGCACGTCCGGTTCGTAGAGAAACCCGAGTGCGATGACGACGAGCAGGCCGCCGATCTCGATCACTGTCATCAGGCCGGCGAAGGCGATGCTCTCGACGATGCCGCGGGCGGCAAGCGCGCCCATGGCGAGCACCACCAGCGCGATCACCACCACACGCGGCCAGGCGACGAAGACGCCGATATAGCCGGCCGCGCCGGAGCTGATGGTCGCCGCCGACACCAGCGTCATGGCGACGAGCAGGAGGCCGACCAGCGCCGCCGCGAGCGGCGAACGGAATGCCTCGTGGGCGTAGACGACGGGGCCTTCGGCCTGGGGCATGCGCGAGCCGAGTTCGGCGAAGCTGGCTCCGGTCAGCCCGATGCCGATGGCGGCGAGGATGAAGGCGAGCGGCGCATGGATGCCGGCGCGGGCCGCTGCCGAGGCGATGAGGACATAGATGCCGGCGCCGACGGTGACGCCGAGCCCATAGAGGACAGAGCTGACGAGGCCGAGCGAGCGGCGCAGCGCCACTTGCCCGTCGGCGGCGGCACCGGTCTGCGGGCCGGGAACGGGCGGGGCGGATTGCCTGGACGGCGCTTTGGAACGCTCGGTCAGTTGCGCCTCCCGGGCGTCGGTGCGCGGGGCTCAGACAAGAGCCCTTAGGGTGTCCTGCTCGCGCGGCTCCTGCTGCTGACGCGCCTGTTGCGGCGAACCGGGAAGCCGTGTCGCCGGCAACAGCTCTACGTCTTGAAATACGGCTCCACGCGCCCCTTGAGCTTCAGCGTCATGGGGCGGCCGAAGCGATCCTTGGCGTTGCCGGCGGCGACGCGGACCCAGCCTTCCGACACCGAGTATTCCTCGACGTTGGTCTTCTCCACGCCGTTGAAGCGGATGCCGACCTCGCGCGCCAGCATCGCCTCGTCGTAGTGCGGCGAGCGCGGGTCGACGGACAGGCGGTCGGGCGGTGTGTCTGCGGACATGTCTGGAAGGCTCTCGTCGGTTGTTTCGCTGGTGCCAGCTTACACCATCACCTGCGTGCCGACCTCGACGACGCGGTCGCTCGGGATCTGGAAGAAGGTCGTGGCGTCCTGGCTGGTGCGGGTCAGCGCGATGTAGAGGCGCTCCTGCCAGCGGTTCATCTCGGACTTCGGCGTCGGGCGCAGCGTGCGCCGCGACAGGAAGAACGACGTTCCGCCGATGTCGACGTTGAGATCCTTGCGCTTGCAGTGGTCGAGGATCTTGGGGATCGATGGCGTCTCCATGAAGCCATAGCGCGCGGTGACGCGAATGAAGGTGTCGGACACCTTGTCGATGGTGATGCGCTCGTGGCGCGCGACGCGCGGCGTGTCGACGGTCTTGATCGACAGGATGATGTTGCGCTCGTGCAGCACGCGGTTGTGCTTGAGGTTGTGCATCAGCGAGGTCGGCGCCGCATTGATGTCCGACGTCAGGAAGATGGCCGTGCCGGGCACGCGGTGCGGCGGCTTCGCTTCGAGCTTGCGAACCAGCCACTCGATGTCGGCCTCGTTCTTGCGCGTCGCCTTGGCCAGGATGCCGGAGCCCCGTCGCCAGGTCCACATGATGAAGCCGATGGTGCCGGCAAGTACGAGCGGGAACCAGCCGCCCTCGAAGACTTTCAGCATGTTGGCGGCGAAGAAGAACTGCTCGATGAGCGCCAGCGGCAGCATCAGGCCGAGCGCTTTCCACAGCGGCCACTTCCACAGCTTCCAGATGACGAAGAAGGCCATGATGCTGTCGATGACCATCGCCGCCGTTACCGATACGCCGTAGGCGGCGGCCAGACGGCTCGACGACTGGAACATGACGACGACGACGAGCACGCCGACCAGAAGCACGGCATTGACGGCGGGCAGGTAGATCTGGCCGGCCATGCTCTCGGAGGTGTGCTTGATGCCGAAGCGCGGCAGCAGGCCGAGCTGGATGGCCTGGCGCGTCAGCGAGAAGGCGCCGGTGATGACGGCCTGGCTGGCGATGACGGTGGCCATCGTCGCCATGATGACCATCGGGATCAGCGCCCATTCGGGATACAGGCGGAAGAAGGGATGTGCCAGCGCCTCCGGGTGGGCGAGCACCAGCGCGCCCTGGCCGAAGTAGTTGAGCACCAACGCCGGCAGCACGAGGGCCATCCAGGCAGCCTGGATGGGCCGCCGGCCGAAATGGCCGAGATCGGCGTAGAGCGCCTCGGCGCCGGTGACGGCGAGGAACACGAGGCCCATCACCGTCATGCCGATGAGACCGTGGCTGGCTCCGAAAACGACGCCGTAATACGGGTTGATGGCCTTCAGCACGCTCGGATCGTCGGCGATGTGGACGAGACCGCCGACCGCCATGAGAATGAACCACAACACGGTGATGGGGCCGAAGAACTGGGCCACCTTCTCGGTGCCGCGCGACTGCATCAGGAACAGGACGAGCAGGATCACCACCGACAGCGGCACCACATAATGCTCGAACTTCGGCGATACGAGCTTGAGACCTTCCACCGCCGACATCACCGAGATGGCGGGCGTGATGATGGCGTCGCCCAGGAAGAAGGAGGCGCCCGCGATGCCGAGCGCCAGCAGCAGCGGCGCGCTGCGCTTGGCCACCGACTGCCCGAGCGCCATCAGCGCGAAGGTACCGCCCTCGCCCTTGTTGTCGGCGCGCAGCAGCACGAGCACATATTTCAGCGTGACGATGAGGGTGAGCGTCCACAGGATCAGCGACAGCACGCCGATGACGGCCTCGCCCGTCGATATGCCGTGCTCGTGGGCCGAGGTCACCGCTTCGCGCAGAGCGTAGAGCGGGCTGGTGCCGATGTCACCGTAGACGACACCGATGGCGCCGAGCGTCAGGGCCCAGAACTGCCGACCGTGCTCGTCGTGGTGGGTGACGTCGTCGGCGGCGCCGCCGCGTTCAGCCGTGTTAGATTGTGCCATCGCGGCACCTCATCCAAGCTTACGCTGCCATGCAGCAAATGGCCGGTGCTTGTACAGGTGTGCCGGGGGGGCGTGAAGTATCAAACTGCAACTTCTGAAGTTATTTTAAGTGGAGGGTTGGGCGCTGTTCAGGTCTCGGCGGGGGCGGCAGCGCGCGCAGCCCGGTCCCGCCTCTGGCGTGCGGCGTGCCCTGGAAAGTCGTTATGAAATAATGTGTTGCGCTATTGCCGTGGTGCCGCAGCTCCATGCCGGCGGCGCTGCCTTGGATATCTTAACCTCCAGCAGACGGCGAGGTTTGGGACCTGCCAGTATGGCAGGCCCCCACCGTAGGTATGAGACGCAGGCGCCTCCTGTGGCGTTCCCGGCACGGTTCAGTCCGTTGACGACCCGTCGGAGGTGCGCGCCCCGCGCCCTCCGGTTCCTCTTGGTCGGCTTCGCCACGCTCAAGCAGTCGGCTTCGCCACGTTCTAGCTAAGCAGTCGGCTTCGCCTGGCTCACGCCGTCGGCTTCGCCACATTCTAGCTAAGCCGTCGGCTGCGCCACTCTTGAGCTAAGCAGTCGGCTTCGCCACATTCTAGCTAAGCAGTCGGCTTCGCCACTCTTGAGCTAAGAACCCGTCCTCAAACTTCTTGAGTCGCCTGAATCTGTTGTGATTCTGTAGTCCCGTGAGCGTGATTCGCGGGGGACGAACATGTGGACGGCC
>WBZS01000153.1_pt1 | contig 127478 bp, 113 predicted proteins | sample 5204201 | NCBI WGS metagenome assembly WBZS01 (sample SAMN12344357, study PRJNA552823) | activated sludge metagenome | biome: Activated sludge suspended growth; feature: Nitrification reactor; material: Wastewater; isolation source: activated sludge from nitrification reactor of wastewater... | reverse complement strand
CTTCGCCGAGGAGTCAATGACCTCGTGGTCGTAGGCCCGGAGTCGGATCCGGATCTTCTGTCCCGCCACTGATTTTCCTTCTTCTCGTCGGATACTGCTGCTCCGACCCCCGCGGTCGGGCGTGTCGCGCCATTTAGGGCCGCACACGATCACAAATTCATTCGTGGTAGGGCCCGGCTGACGACTCATCCGCCTGGGGGCGCCACGGCATACCGCCGCGGAGCAACCTGACGATTCTGTCACAGGACGTCCGGCAGCTTCAAATCCGGGGCGCTTCGGCGTCCGGTTCCGGCGTGTCGCGCGCGGGGGCGGACCGCGGGGTGATTCATCAACAGTTCTCCAAGTCAAGGAAACTTGACACGTTAAGCACACTTTACGTAAAGTTTCCTTTACCAGCCCTCAGCCATCGAAGGAGAACTGATGCCGACCCCCACCACTTTCGGACGAACCCGCCGCGGACGCTCGGTCTGGCCGACCGCGGTAGCGGCAGGCGTCGTCGTCTCCGCGCTGCTGGGCGGCGCGGTGCTGATGTTGCGTTCCGAGCCCAATGCCTGGGTGTTGGCGACCCTGGTCGCCGCCGCCACCTTGCCGATCGGGGCTGCGCTCGGCTGGGCATTGGTCGTCGACCGGCGAACCCTGCGGGGCGCGGTCGCGCAACCCGAGCACTCGGCGGAGAACAGCTGGCTCACCGAGGCGACCTCGGCAGCCTGCTTCGACCTGATCGCAATCGGCGGGCTCGGCGCGACGGCCCTGATCCTCGCGCCCGGACTGGCCGGAATCTCGGCCGGTGCGGCGCTGGCGTCCCTGACTGCGATCGCAATGGCGGACGTGCTCGTGCGCTACCTGGTGATCATGCGGCGGGCGAGCTGATGGAGAACCGGCTGTCCGAGTTGCGCGCGCAACGTGGCTGGTCCCAACAGCGCGTCGCCGAATTGCTCGGAGTGTCCCGCCAAACCATCATCTCGCTGGAGCGGGGACGCTTCGACCCGTCCCTACCGCTGGCGTTCAATCTGGCCCGGCTGTTCGACCGGCGGATCGAGGACATCTTCACCCCCGAGCCGTGGACGGCAGCGGAATGAACACCATGGTCCGCGGGGACAGCTCCGAACGATCCACAGCGAGCGTTCCGCGGTCCGAAAGAGCCGTCCTCGCGGTCCACGGCGTTCATTCCACGGTACGTAGAACTGTCCCCCGGTCGACACCGATCGTTCCGGGTACGAAGAAGGCCGTCCCGCTCGGTCCAGTCCCCGCGGCCCACCGAAGCACCGATCTCACCATCGGGAGCCGGTGACCCGGTCGGTGGCCGGTGTCGTGTTATTTCACGAAAGTGGCCACCCTTCGGGGCATTGGCAACCGATGGTGAGATCGGCGGACGAGCAGAGACGTCGCGGGACACGCCGGCCTTGCCACAATGGTCCCGACACGAGGAGGAACCATGCAGCTGCACCACGTCCAGGTGATCATGCCGGTCGGCGGGGACGACGGCGCCCGCGCCTTTTGGCGGGACGCGGTGGGACTGACTGAGGTGACTCCCCCACCGGAGCTGGCCGGGCGTCCGGTGCGCTGGTTCCGGGCTTTCGACCCCTCCGGCGCGATCACCCTCGAGGTCCACGTGTTGGCCGACGGGGCGTTCGTCCCGGCCCGGCTGGCCCACCCCGCGATCCTGGTCGACTCGGTGGCCGAGCTGGAGACGCTCGGCGAGCGGATCGCGTCCGCCGGTTTCGAAGTGAGCTGGACCCAGCGGACGAGCTTCGCCGGCTACCAGCGCTTCCACTGCTGGGACGGCTTCGGCAACCGCGTCGAAGTGATGACCCCGAGCGAGTGACCGAGGGAACCGCTGGTTGAGCTACGTCGAAACCCGTTTGCCAGCGCCCAGCTCGTCCGAGGTCTCGACAAGCTCGACCAACGAAGCAATGAGTCGCGCGTCAGTCAGTGACCGGGAGAACCCGTCCCCGATCAGTCGTGGCCGATGATGAACTCGGACGTGGAGCGGTGCGCGGTGGGCGGGACGACGAAGCCGTTCATCACCGCCGACAAGCGCAGGGCGTGCTCGGAGTGGAAGACGTCCTCCAGGCTCATCGGTTCGCCGTCCGGGCCGGAGAGTGGCACCCGCCAGTTCGGGTATTCGTCGACCGTGCCGGGCTGGTTCTGGGTGCGGTGGTCACCCACCGCGTCGGGCAGCGCGGCGCACAGCATCCGGGCTGGCGTCGCCACCAGGAAGCGGTGCATGGCCAACACGATGTCCTCGGTGGTCGGTTCCTCCCCGGTCAGCAGGCCGCGTTCGTGCAGCAGCCGCAGCCAGTCCTCGCGCTCGCGAGCCGCTCCGGCCAACTCGACGTCCAACTCCTCGGTGAGCAGGCCGAGCGCGTGCTGCAATTTGACGTGCGACGCTTCCAGGTAACCCGCCGTCGGCGGCAGGTCGTGGGTGGTGACTGAGGCCATGCAGTACTCGCGCCACGACTCGGGCGGCAGGATCTGGCCGTCGTCGCCCCGCTCGAACCAGGCGATCGACGTGCCCAGGATGCCGCGGTCGCGCAGGTAGACCCGCACCCACGGCTCGACCACGCCCAGGTCTTCGCCGACCACGACCGCGCCGGCCCGCTGCGCCTCGAGCACCAGGATGCCGACCATCGCCTCATGGTTGTACCGCACGTAGGTGCCGTGCGTGGGACCCATCCCCTCGGGCACCCACCACAACCGGAACAGCCCCATGATGTGGTCGACCCGAATGCCGCCGGAGTGCCGCAGGATGCCGGCCACCATGTTGCGGAACGGGGCGTAGCTGAGCTCGTCCAGCCGGTCCGGACGCCACGGCGCCTGTCCCCAGTCCTGGCCGGTCTGGTTGAAATGGTCCGGCGGCGCACCCACCGAGACGCCGCGCGCGAAGGTGTCGCCGAGCATCCACGCCTCGGCGCTGTGCCCGCTGACCCCGACGGCCAGGTCGTTCATGATCCCCACCCGCATGCCGGACGCCTTCGCCGCCGACTGGGCGTCGCGCAGCTGCTCGTCGGCCACCCACTGCAGCCAGGAGAAGAAGACGATTTCGCTGACGTGGTCGACCGCGAACTGCGCCACCTCGGGCGAGGACGGACGGCGCAACTCCAGCGGCCACTCCCGCCAGTTCATCCCGTACTCCCTGACCAGCGCGCACCAGGTCGCGAACTGCGACAGCGGACGACCCTCCTTGCGGACGAAGTCGTTCAGGCTCATCAGCCGGGTCGGTTTCAGTCCGGCGTCGAAGATGACCCGCAGCGCCTTCAGCTTGGCCTGCCACACCTCATCGCGCTTGATCAACGGCTCGTTGGCGAGCTTCTTGGCCAGCTTTCCGCGGAACTGGGCGACCTTGGCCCGCTGCCGCTCGTCCAGCGCGGCGTACTCGGCGATCGCCTCGGGACGGATGTAGATCGGGTTCACGTAGCGACGCGAGGTCGGCAGATAGGGCGACGGCTCCAACGGAGTCATCGGCTGCGCCGCGTGCAGCGGATTGACCAGCACATAGGACGCGAACTGCTGGGTGGCCGACCAAGTCGCCAGGTCGGCCAGGTCGGACAGATCGCCGATCCCCCACGAGTCGGCGGACCGGACGCTGTACAGCTGGGTGGCGTACCCCCATACCCGCTTGCCGCCCATCGCCGCCGGGAAGCCGAGGAAGTGCGGCGACACGATCAGGGTCGCCTCGGCCGTCCACTCGCTGGTCCGGCAGCCGATCCGGTGATAGCCCGGCGGCAGGTCGCCGGGCACCTCGAAGCTGGCCTCGCCCACCATCGCACCGTCGACCTCGCGGGCCGGTTCGTCGTTGGGCAGTTGCCGCAACTCGCGGGTGCCGCCGTCCTCGAGCCGGACCCACACCTCCACCGACGCACCGTCAGGGACGTGCACCAGGACCACCTGCGGCGCCCCCTGCTGCATCACCGTGCAAGCCGGCAGCGCCCGCCGCCAGGCACGCAGCTGCCGCTCATGCACCGCGGCCGCCGCGGTCTCGGCGGTGCTGGCGTCGATCTCCATCGCCGCCAGCACGGCGATCACCGTCTCGTCGGAGATCTCGGTGAGCCGGCCCTTCCAATCCCAGAACTCGGTGGCGATGCCGAACTCGGCAGCCAGCTCGACGAGATACGGGTTCGACAGGGCCATCGTTGGATTCCTTGCGGTCGGTGAACGGCCCCAACCCTAGTGGGGGCACCCGTCGGATCGACAACGGAAACGCGGAGCGTCGTCGGTCGAGCCCGTCGGGGGGCGCCGCTGGTCCGCTGCCGGATCAGTCGGCGTCCGGTGCCTCGAAGTCGACCAGCAGGGTCCGCAGTGCGGTGGCCAGCTGCTGCCGGACGGGCTCGGCCAGCGGCTCCAGGATGCGTCGCTCGAACGCCACCAGGTCGTCCATCGCCGCACCGACCGCGTCCGCGCCCTCGGCGGTGAGACGGACCCGCACCCCGCGCCGGTCCGCTGGGTTGGCCTGGCGCTCCACCAGTCCCCGGTCGGTGAGCCGGTCGACCCGGTTCGTCATGGTGCCGCTGGAGGACAGCGTCTGGTGGATCAACTCCCCCGGTGACAACTCATAGGGCGGACCCTCGCGGCGCAGCGCGGCCAGCACGTCGAACTCCCAGACCTCCAACCCATGGGCGCCGAAGCACCGCTTCCGGGCCAAGTCGAGATGCCGGGCCAGCCGGCTCACCCGGGACAGCACAGCCAGCGGCTCGGTGTCGAGCCCCGGCGCCTCGGCCTGCCAGGCGGCGATGATGCGATCGACCTCGTCCATCGCCGGCGGCTAGTCCTCGGCCACTGCGCTGGGCACCGGCCCGATCCGGAAGGCGAGCAGGACCGCGACCAGCCCGACGATCACCATCATGGCCATCAGTCCGCCGAAGGTGACCGGCTGCGAGGCGGTGAGGTGGAAGTGTGCGAACCAGGCGCCGGCCAGGCCGGTGAACAGGCTGCTGCCGAGCGATTCGCCGACCTGCAGCGAGGACGTGTTGCGGCCCAGCTCGGCCTCATCGGAGAGCTGCATCACGGCCAGCGAGGTGCTCGGATTCTGCAGGCCCATACCGAATCCGGCGATGATCCAGGCGATCATCACCAGCCCGAGCCAGGACTGCGGGAAGAAGGACGCCACGGCGAGCACCGCCACACCGAGTGCGATGCCGGCCACGCCGACGATGATCATCTGATCTCGGCGCCAGGACAGCCAGCTCTGCGACTGCAGCAACGCGCCCAGCATCCAGCCGACCGAACCGACGGTCAGCGTGACGCCGGTGATCACCGCCTCCAGCCCGCGGGCCTCGGTCAGCATCAACGGCAGGAACGACTGGGCACCGAAGAACGCGCCGGCGCTGAACAACCGGGCACCGACCACGCCGGAGATGCCGCGTCCGGTCCAATCGATGGTCTTGGGCAGCAGTGGGGGCAGGCCGAACACCACCGCCGCCAATCCGATCGCCGCCCACAACGCCGACCACAGGTCCAGCTCCTGCATCGCCCACTGGATCAACGCCAGCCCGGCCGCCACGGCGGCGGCCAGCAGCATCAGCCGCTTCTTGAGCTCGTGCGGTTCCTCGGGGGTCAGTTCGATGTGCCGTAGCGGTTGCAGCACCAGCACGCCGCCCACGGCCATGAACGGCAGCACCGCCCAGAACACGAAGTGCCACGAGCTGACCTGCACGATCCAGCCGGCCAGCGGCGGCCCGACGAAGGCCGGCAACATCCAGCAGGCAGAGAACCACATCATCAGCTTGGCCCGTTGAGCCTCGTCATAGGCGCGGGCGATCAGCACCATCACGGCGACGTTCATGGTGCCGGCGCCGAGACCCTGGGTGAATCGGGCCAGCAGCAGCACCCACATCGTGGGCGCCAGTGCGGCCAGCACCAGGCCCCCGGCGAAGATGCCGAAACCCCACACCATGGGTTGGATCGGCCCGTACCGGTCGCTGAACTGGCCCGACGCGACGATGCTGAAGGTCATCGCGATCACGAACGCCGTGAACGTCCAGGCGTACAACTCCAGGTTGCCCAGGTCGCGGGCGGCCGCGGGCATCGCGGTGAGGACGGCGTAGGACTCGAACGAGATCGCCATCACGCACATCATCAGGCCGATCGTGAGCCACCGACGATCGGTCTTCCCACTCACTGGGCCACCTTCTGCACGGCTCGGAGTCTACGACCCCGTCGCACCACCCCGACCAGTACGCGCCGGTATGCCGGATACCACCGCGAGCAGGTTGGATGCCTTGAGTTGCGTTTCGGCCCACTCCCCGGCCGGGTCGGAATCCCAGGTGATGCCGCCTCCGGTGCCGAGATGCAGACGTCCCTCAGCGGCCCAGAAGGTGCGAATCGCCACGTTCAGTTCGCCTTCGGCACGGTCGGCGTCCACCCAGCCGACGGCGCCGCAGTACACCCCGCGGGGCACTGGTTCGAGCCGGCTGATCACCTCCAGCGCCGCCAGCTTCGGCGCTCCGGTGACCGAGCCGGGCGGGAAGGTGGCCTCGACCAGCTCGGGCCAGCCGGCGTCGGGCAGGAGCCGTCCGCGCACGGTGGAGACCAGATGGAACAGGCCGGGGTGCGCCTCGACGGACAACAGCGCCGGGGTTTCCACCGAGCCGGTGGCGCAGACCCGGCCCAGGTCGTTACGGACCAGATCGACGATCATCACATTCTCGGCGGAATCCTTGGCCAGGAAGCCGTCGGCGGTGGCAGCGGTGCCCTTGATCGGCGACGACCAGACCGTCCGGCCACGGCGTCCGAGGAACAGTTCGGGGGACGCCGAGGCGACGTGAATGCCCTGCTCGGGCAGCTGGACGACGGCGCTGAACGGTGCTGGATTTCCTTGCGCGAGGGCCGCACCGAGCGCCGCGATCGACCAGCCGGACGGCAGCGGGGCGCTGAGCCGCCGGGTCAGGTTCACCTGGTACACCCCGCCGGCGGCGATCTCGTCCCGGATCGCGGCCACCCCGGCGGTAAACGCGGCCTCGTCCAGGGAAGTCGTCCATGCGCCGCGGGCCGGGCCACGCCAGGGACGTCCGCGCCAGGGGGTCGCGGGGCGGACCTGATCGAACCGGGCGCACACCGGGTCACCCTCAAAGGGCAGCACCACAGCCCAGAACCCGTCCGAGTCGAGCGCCGCCAGGTCGGCGGTGACATCGCGCAGACCGGTCGCCAGCCGTCCGCCGACCACCGCGAGCGCCTCCACCCACTCATCCCACCATGAGGCACGCCGGCCACCCAAGCCGGGGCCTCGCCGCGCGCGGCGGGGCCGATTACAGTGTGGAGCTATGACCGAGATGGCACCCGGGGCACAGACGATCCTCGACGAACGCACCGATCTGCGGATCGACGAGGGCGACCACGAGCGATTCAGCCACTACGTGCCGAAGAACAAGCTCACCGAGGCGATGGTGATGGGCACCCCGGTGGTGGCGTTGTGCGGCAAGGTGTGGGTGCCGAGCCGCAACCCCGACAAATTCCCGGTGTGTCCAGAATGTAAGGAAATCTGGTCGTCGATGCGCCCCGACGGCGACGCGTAGACCGCGCCATGGGACACACTCTGATCGTGATGCGCCACGCCAAGTCGTCGTGGAGCACCAACGACCCCGACCATCGCCGGCCGCTGGCGGCCCGCGGGCTGCGCGACGCCGCGGTCGCCGGCGCGATTCTGTCCGAATACTCCATCGGCTCGGTGCTTTCCTCGTCGTCGACCCGGACCCGGGAGACCTGGCGGGCCGCCGAGGCGTCCGGCGCCCGGGCCGGCAGCGTGACCTTCACCGACACCCTCTACGGGGCCTGGGCCGACACCATCGTCGACCTGCTGCGCGAACTGGACGAGACGGTCGGCACCGCCATGGTGCTCGGCCATGAGCCCACGATGAGCTCGCTGATCGACATGCTGGCGGAGCCGTCCGAACTGGCCGACGAGGCCGTCCGGCACTACCCGACCAGCGCGCTGGCCGTCCTCGAGATCGACTGCGCCTGGGCCGCACTCGCCCCCGGCCGCGGCCGCGTGGTGCGCTTCGAGATCCCCCGCGGCTGACCCCGCACCCCGCTCTCCCGAGGAAACACTGCTCAACGCAACCACCGCTGGTTGAGCTACGTCGAAACCCCTTGCCAGCGCCAGACCGCTGCGGCGCGGCGCCTCCACCCAGTCCAACCCAGTCTCGGCACCGAGTTCCTCGCCGACCTGATTCGGGTCGTCCTTCACGCTAGTCGCCTCTGCGCTGACGGGCCGCCCGCTGGGCCAGCGCGTCGCACTCGGATCAGGACGGTATCCGGCCCAGGCCGATCTGCAGATAGGCGGCGCCGAACAGGCCGGTGAGCAGCACCGTCGCGTAGCGCTCCATGACGGAGTCCTCGAGGTGTGCCAGGCGGGTGATCCGGATGTCCGCGGCCTGCGCCGTGCGTTCCAGCCGCTGGCGCGCCTCGGCGGCCGCGGCGTCGTCCATGCCGTCGTCGATCAGCACCAAGCCCGGACGCCGCTCCTGGACGTCTTCCTCGAACGGGTCGGCGAATGGGTCGCGCGGCGGCGCCTGGTGGAGCAGCGTCCTGAGGTCGGACGCGTCGGCGGCGAGCCCGACTCGTCCGGACGCCAGCCGCAGCGCCTCGACGATCCGGCGGCTGGCCCGTGCGGCGAGCACCGAGCCGCCCCAGACCAGCGGGGAGGCGTCCGCCAGATCGAGCGCCATCGCCTTGGCCGGGTTCACCGACACGTCGGTGCGGGCCGCGCAGCGCTCAGCCACCGCGTCCATCGCCGCTGCGATCGCGTCCGGATTGGTGTGGGGCCCGAGACCCAGCCGGTGCAGCGCCAGCAGGCACACCACCGCGGCCGCCAGCGGGTCGCCGGTGTTCACCGGCAGCACCGTGGTCGCCCGAGAGGCGGCCTGTTCGGCGAGCAGCGACTCCGGCGGACAGGCCACGATCACCCGGCAACCGCGCCGGAGCGCCTCGTGAGCGACCGCGAGGCTTTCGGGGCCACGGCGTCCGATCAGCAGCACGATGTCCAGCGGACCCACCCACCCTGGCAGCCCCAGCGCCGGCCAGGCCACGAACGGCACCGGGCAGACCGGCTCCAACACGGCCCGCAGCAGCCGCGCCTCGGGGCCGTAGGCAATCACCGCGCGCGGCCGGTCGAGGTCATCAAGGCCGGCCAGCGGGCTCTCGGCCACCGCGGCCTCGCGACGCACCCGGGCACCCGAGGAGGCCAGATGCATCAGCAGGGGTGCGGCGGTCGCCAGCGTGTCCTGGTTCTCCAGCCGGGAGTCGTCGAAGTCGAACATGGTTCAGTCGCGGGACGGCCGTCGGGCCTCGTCGATCAACAAGATCGGGATGCCACCGCGCAACGGGTAGGCCAGGCCGCAGTCGGCGCCGGTGCAGACCAGTTCGGACGCCTCGTAGTCCCAGGTGAAGGTGCTGTGGCAGGCCGGGCAGACCAGCAGTCGGAGCACGTCGTGAGTCAGGTCAGGCATCTGCTTCTCCTCTGATGATGGCCAGGGCCTCGTCGCGCAACGACACCATCTGGGCGGCGTCGGCGGATTCGACGTTGAGCCGCAACAGTGGTTCGGTGTTCGACGCCCGGACGTTCACCCACCAGCCGTCGCCGGAGATGGTGAGTCCGTCGTCGGTGTTCTGGACGCCGCGGCCGGCGAAGGCCTCCGCCAGCCGCGCCAGCACCGCGGGTATATCCGCGACCGTCGAGTTGATCTCGCCGGACGCCGCAAAGGCCGGCAACCCGGCGACCAGTTCGGACATGGTGCCGGAGCTCCGACCGAGCAGCGCCAGCACGTGCAGGCCGGCCAGCATGCCGGTATCGGCGCCCCAGAAGTCACGGAAGTAGTAGTGCGCCGAGTGTTCGCCGCCGAAGATCGCATTGTGCTGGGCCATCTTGGCTTTCACTGAGGTGTGCCCGACCAGGGAGACCACCAGCGCTCCCCCGGCGGCCGCCACCACCTTGTCGACGGCACGCGAGGTAATGGTGTTGATCACGATCGTGCCGCCAGGCTCGCGGGCCAACTCCTGCTGGGCGATCAGCGCGGTGATCAACGACGGGCTGACCACCTCACCCCGCTCGTCGACGATGAAACAGCGGTCGGCGTCGCCGTCGAAGACCAGCGCCACGTCGGCCTGGTGCTCGAGCACCGCCCGCTGGGCGTCGACCAGGTTGGCCGGTTCCAGCGGGTTCGGCGGATGGTTGGGGAATGAGCCGTCCAGTTCGGTGAACAGGCCGATGGTCTCCACGTCGAGCGGGCCGAGCACGGCCGGCGCGGTGTGCCCGGCCATCCCGTTGCCGGCGTCGTACACCACGGTGAGCCGGCGCATGCCCTCCAGTGGCACCAGCCGATGCAGGTGGGCGGCGTAGTCGGACAGCACGTCCTGGCTGCGGCGGGTGCCCGGCTCTGCAGCCGGGGCAAGCTCGGGACCCATGGCCAGGGCGGCGATCTGCTTCAGCAACTCCGGCTCGATCGGCGCGGCCTGGGCGAGGCAGAATTTGATGCCGTTGTAGTCGGCCGGATTGTGCGAGGCGGTGAGCTGGACGCCCGGCAGGTCGAAGAGCCCGGACGCGAACCAGAGCTGGTCGGTGCTGGCCAGTCCGATCTCGATCACCGACGCCCCTTGCGCCAGCGCCCCCTCGATGAAGGCCGCGGCCAATTCGACCCCGGTGGTGCGCATGTCCCGGCCCAGGACGAACTCGGCGCCCTCCAGGCCGAGCACGCGGACGAAGGCGGCGCCGACCGCGCGGGCTCCCGCCGCGTCCCACTCGGGACGGTCGCCGGTGACCACGCCGCGGATGTCGTTGGCCTTGAAGATGGACGGGGTAAGCACGGTCGGAAGCCTAGCGGTCGGAACCGACCCTGGTTCGCACCCGCTGCGGTCGGCCGGCCGGCAATCGTCGGGCGAGCGGGTCGAGACCTCGGACGTGCCCCACTGGCAACGGGTTTCGGCACCATCAAGAAGCAGTGCCGGCACGATCAGCCGGCGGCAGCTTGCTGCGCTCAGCCCGTCACAGATCAGCGATGACCGACAGGTGGCCCTTGCGGCGGCTCACCGCGGGCTCGGGGGCGTCTGGACCCTCGGAGCCCAGCCCGGCCAGCCGGACGGCGCGGGCCAGCGCCATCAGATCGTCCGAGGAGGGGCCGGTGTCGACCTCCGCCTCGGGTAGCCGGATGACCTCCCAGCCCCGGGGCGCGGACAGGCCCGCGCTGTGCGCGGCGCACAGGTCGTAGGAGCCCGGTTCGGCGCGCAGTGCGAGGGGACCGAGTACCGCCGTCGAGTCGGCGTACACATAGGTCAGCGTCGCGATGGCGCGCGTCGCACACCCCGTCCGTGAACACATCCGTGACCTCACCGGCGTGACACTACCCGCTCAATCCGGGATCGTCGCGAACCACGGCCGGAGCCTCCAGCACAACTCCAGGGTTGCAGTCACTCCCAATCGTCGTCGGTCGCCCAGCCCTCGGGGTCAAGTTCTTCGAGCGGGATCTCGGTGAGGGCGTGCAGTTGCTCCACCAGGGTGCGGAACACCAGGATGCGCAAACCCTTCCGCGTCCGCGCCCGATGCTCCAATGGACGCCGGTACAGCACCACCTGCCCGTGCGCCGGCGGCACCGGGCCGACCGCGGCGGCCAGCGGCACCCGGTCACGGCTCCAGCCGCTGACCGCACCCGGTACGTCCTCGACGCCGACGTCGATCCCGACCAGCGCCCGCGGGCAGGCCGTCGATACCCGCGCAACGCCCTGCTGAACGCACGCCGTGAAGTACTCGGCCCCCGCAGCGCGGGCGCGCAGCGGTACCGGCTTACCGGTGAGTGGGTTGGGCAGCGCCAGCGGTCCCCGCAGGCCGCGGCCGTGACGTTCCCTGCGGTGTGCCATGGAGGCAAGGTTATCCATCCTTCTCAATCGACGATGAGCAAGGATCTCGACAGGGCCCGATCAGCGGAGGCGTTCGATCAGTTGGTGGGCGGCAGGATCTCCAGTGGGAACCGGGGTCGGACGCGCAGCACGAAGAGCGCCCAGAACGCGGCCACCATGATCAGCAGCACCCCTTCCGCGATCAGCGCCGCGTTCGGCAGACCGGACGAGATCAGCAGCACCGCGGCCAGGTTGCAGACCCCGTGGATCAGTACCGCGGACACCCAGGCGAGCGCGCGGCGTCCCACCACGATCCCCCACAGGATCAGCACGCTGAGCCCGACGTGCAGGCCGATGGCCGAGATCCGTTCCACGCCAGCAAGGTAGAACTGCAGCGGCGGGGTGCCGGTGAGCGCAGCGAGCACCTGGGTGCGGGCGCCGGCCGGCAGTTGGGCCAATGCGGCGGTCTGGCCCGAGTTGATCAGCAGCGACAGGGAGAGATTCGCCAGCTGGCCGAACCCGACCAGCAGCACCGCCTCGATGCCGCCGTGTCCCAGGCCGAACGCCACGCCGTCCATCCAGCGGTGGAAGCGGCGCAGCAGCCACAGCATCACCAGCAGCCGGGCGGTCTCTTCGAAGAGGCCCGCGGTGAAACTGGCCACCGGCGCCGACACCAGCCACTGCGCCCAGGGCTGGTCCTGGGTGGCCAGCCAAGCCATCAGCGGAATGCGGGTGAGCACCTGGGCGAGCAGAAAGGCCAGCATGCCGGCCGCGAACGCACGCCCCACCTTGGGATAGCGGCGGACGCCGTCCTGGCGCCGGGTGGCGATCCAGATCAGCCCGCCCAGCGGGACCACCAAGCAGATCAGCAGGCTCACCGCCATGCCCACCATCGACGCCGTGGGAACCATGCTCACGAGCCTAGCCGCGGGTCCTGACGGATCGCCGGCACAGCGTTCGGCGGGGTGCGAGGCAGCACCGCCGCCGAGGCGATGCCATCCAGGTCAGCGATCGCGCGGCGAACTCCGACCGAGGCATGGATGGCGTCCGTCCGCTCGGGTTCCACCGTGATCAGCACGTTGGTCGCCTTCGGCAGCCGCACCGCGACGTCCGCCAGCCCGGGGACGGTCACCGTGCGCCGGAGCAACTGTTTCCCGGACGCGGCCACAACCACCACCTGGACCCGGCTCGGGTCGGCGACGCCGCTCGCCAGCTGCAGGATGGGTGCCGTCCGCGTGCCCGGTGACAGGGCGAGTGCGGACGGCCCACCCAACGCCGGCGTCGCGACCTGGACGGCCATGTCGGCCGTCGCGGCCGCCGCGCCGTTGTCGCTGATCACACCGGCCGTGACCGGCTGTTCCGAACTGAGCCGCAGACCCACCGCTGCAGCGGCCAGAGCCCTGCCGAGCGCGATGCGCCGGCTGGTTTGCGGAGGCAGGTCGATGGTCTCGAAGCCGGGGACGGCAATCGGGCCGTCCGCGCCCAGGACCTGCAACGCGACGGAGGCCGTCCGGTCGCCAGGGTTGATCACGACCAGGTCGCGGGCGCCCTTGCCGGCCGGCAATCCCGGGATGACCAGTTCATTGGCCGGGGCGGCGGTCGGCGGCAGCCAGTCGCTGCCGGCGGGCCGGTCGTTGAGCCGCACCCGTTGCCGGACCATCGCGGCGACCCGGCCGGCGGATGTTGACAGCTGCAGCGAGACGGTCTGTTCGCTGGTGAACAGCGGGCCGAGCGGCACCTCCCGCTGGGTGTGCGCCGGGACGACGATCCCCCGTGACCCGGGGGCGGCGAGCCGGCCTTCGGGTCCGTAGACGGTGAGGTCGACGGAGGCGTCCGAGGAGTCGGCGTTGAGCAGCACCAGTTCGGCCGTGCTCGCCTTCGACGAGAGCACCCCGGTGAACCAGGCAGCACTGCTCGGCCGATCGCACGAGGCGAGCGACAGCCCCTGAACCGGGCCGGGGGGTTTCGCGGTCCGAGTGGTCGTCGAGAACACATCCAGCCGGGGTGCACTGACCACCAGCGGTGCCGTCACCCCCGATGCCGAACCGAAGACGCCGGCCACGTTGGTGGCCTGGCCGGGGTCGGTCAGTGGCGCAGTGGCCATCCGTTGTTGCGGCGACCCGAACGCCACCGTCGTGTCGGCGTCGCCGTCCGAGGTCGGGCACACCACCGCGACGCGGGCCCGGTCGTCGTCGGGTGCACCGCCCTGCGCCGGCTGCTGCACCGGCACCGCGGAGGCACCCAGCAGGGTCAGCACCAGCACCGCGATCGCCGCCAGCACAGCGGCGGCGCGGATCGTCGTCGTCCGATTCATCGCCGCCCCCGAACCCGGGGTGCCGCCAGGATCACCAGCACGATCAGGCCGGCCAACTGCAGCGGTGGCCAGGGGCCCGCGTCGTCGCGCAGTCCGTACCGCAGCACGCCGCCCTCGACGCCCAGCTCGAACGCCTGACGGCCGTCCGGCAACGGATGGGAGGTCAGCGGGCGTTGGTCGATGCTGGCCCACCATCGGGCGTCCGCCGGTTCGGCCAGAACCAGCAGCCGGCCCGCCGCACCGGCCGAAACCGTCTCGCCGTCACCGGTCGGCTGAACTCCAGCGGACTGGATGATGGCCCGGGCCGACCCCGGGACCGGCCAGGTGGCGTCGTCGTCCTCACCCGTTCCGACGCCCAGCCCGGGCACATTGTCGATGGCCGCCCGAAGCTCGGGATCAGCACCCTTCAGCCAGACGTAGCCGACGCCCAGCCGGGCCAGATCCCCACTCAGCTGGTCGTCCGCGCTGCCGGACAGCAGCCGGTTGACCACCGACACCGCCAGCCCGCGCTGCGGTTCGACCGTCCCGGGCAGGCCCCTCTCGTCCTCACCCAGCCTGGGCAGGTCGTCCTGGAGCAGCGACCAGCGGATCTCGCCGTCGGCGCGTTCGATCGCGAGCGTGCGGACCGAGGTGGGTGAGGTCATCGCCACCCGTACGAACGGCGGCAGCGCGTCCAGCGTGGTCCGCTGCAGAGCGGCGGTGCCGGCCCAGGCCCACCAGACCGCGCCGACACCGACGGCGGCGACCGCCACCGCCGCAAGGCCGAGCACGGCCGCATGCCAGGCCCCGAGCGTGCGGCGCCGCAGCCCCGCGGACAACCCGGCCAGGCCGCGGGCCGCGGCCAGCACCAGGCCGCCCAGCATCAGGATCAGCCAGGACAGCGGCTGCGGCCGCACCTCCACCCCCGGCGGAACGACCACCACCCACCGACTCAACACCACGGCGGCCAGCAGCCCGACCAGCGCGGTGGCGATGCCCGGTGCGGCTGCTCCCGGCCGCCGGTACAGCCCCAGCAGGGCGGTCAGCCAAGCGAGCCCAACCACGGTCGCGCACACCCACAGCGGCGCCGCTCCCGGCCCGGACGGATGGGCCAGCGCCAACTCCCACGCCTCGGAGACCTCGGCGGAGGCGAGCGCCGGGGAGGCGCCGGTCAGGAAACGGCCCGGGAACGACCACCAGCCCTGCACACTCTGACCGAGCCCGACCAGCCCGGACGCCGCCACCAGCGCGAGTTGGCCCAGCCCGCGCCAGCTCCGGACGGACGGCATCGCCACCATCGCCAGCAGCACCAGCGGCCAGGTCAGCGGCACCTCGACGACGGCGAAGGCGAGCCACAGGCCTATCGCGCCGGCCGCGCGCCAACTCTTCTCGGACGCCCACGCCGCCAGTGCGTGCGCCAGCAACGGCAGCAGCACGGCCCAGGTGAGCAGGCCGAGCCAGCCGCCGCCGAGAGCTCCGACAAGCACCGGCGCCAGCCCGTAGCCGAACGCAGCGACCACCGCAGTCGGACCCTCGACCCCGGCCTGCCGCAGCACCCGCAACGCGAGGATCCAGGCCAGCGGCACCGCGATCAGGAAACCGATCGTCACCAGCCACTCGACCTGGCCGAAGGTGACCAGCGCGGCCAGCGCCGTCGAACCGAGCCAGGGCGGACCGGTCAGGGCGGGCTGGCCCGCGATCGGATCGAGCCAGGCGTGCCACAGATCGGTCCAGTGCTCGGGCGACGGCAGCAGGCCGGCGCCGATGAGGCGCCCCTCGCCGATCAGCCGCCAGCCGGCGACCGCCGCCAAGATCGCCATCACGTAGGCGCCGATGGTGAGCGGCGAGACGTGTCGCAGCCGGCCGCGTTCCGCGAAGTCGTCGCCGGTGAGTTCGTCCAGCGAGGTCTCCGCACCGGTGTCGGCCAGGTCGGCCCAAGCCTCGGCGAGACGTCCCGCCGCCCGGTCGAGGGCGCGTCCGGTGAGTTCACGACGGGTCGGGGTCAGCCCGCGCAGCACCGTGGCGTCCAGCCCGCGTCCGGCCAGCACGGCAGCAGCGGACCGGTCACCCATCCAGGCGCCCAAGGCACGCAACTCGGCGCCGGCGCGGGCGGCATCTTTACCGAGCAGAAAGCCGAGCGCGCCCAGCAGGCTGCCGAACAGCAGCCGGATCCGGGTCCACACCGAACGGCCGGCCGAGGCCACCCGCAGCTCCCAGGCCCGGGACTGTGCGGCGTCCGGCTGGTCGGAGGCGGTGCGGTAGAGGCGCGCCCGCGGTTCGGCGATCACCCGCAGCCCGAGGGCGTTCAGCCGGCCACCGAGTTCGACACCGGCCAACCCGTCGGCCAATTCGGCGACCACGCCGTCCACCCGTTCCCAAGCGCTGCGGCGAACCAGCGCACCGGAGAGGTCGACGCCCAGCACCGGCATCGTGGACAGCTGGCCCTGGTCGGGCTCCCCGCCCTCGACGGCCGGAACGACACGTCCGGCCGGAGTCATGGTCAGACCGCAGGACTCGATCAGGTCGACCCGCGCCCGACGCTGGGACTGCACCATCAGCGGACCGACCAAGGCGACCTTGTCGGAGTCGACTCCGGCCCGCAGCAGCTGTTCGAGGGCGTCCGGTGCCGGGCGGATCACGCCCGGCAGCAGCCACAGCCACTCGCCGCTCGCTCGTCCGGCCCCCTCGTCGAGGGTGTCGGCCACCACCACCTCGGTCGGCACCAGGCTCTGTTGCTGCACCAGCGGCTCCAGCGTGTCGGCGACCTCGCCGAGGACCACCGCTGTCACAGTGTGCGTGCGGAGGTCGACCGCTGAGTTCTCCTCGGTGGCATGCAGCCACGCCCAGGGATCAGTCACGTTGCCCTAGGGTAGCGGCGACAGGTCAGACCGCCTGCTTCTTCAGCTTGCGCCGCTCGCGCTCGGACAGCCCGCCCCAAATACCGAAGCGCTCATCGTTGCTGAGCGCGTATTCGAGACATTCGCTGCGCACCTCACAGCTCAGGCAGACCCGCTTGGCCTCGCGTGTGGACCCGCCCTTCTCGGGGAAAAACGCCTCGGGATCGGTCTGGGCACACAGTGCACGCTCCTGCCAGCCCAGCGCTCCCTCGTCGCCGTCATCAAACTCCAGTGCCACCAACTCATGCATGGCATGCCTCCTCGACCCGGTGCAGTCCAGCTGAACCACATAGAGGAAATTACATGCATGTTGTTCAGGTAAGTCAACCCGAATCTTGTGGTATTGGGCGCGTCTAGCTTGACTAAGCCCAGATCCACCGATGGGCGATCTGGGCTAACAGGGGCGAAGAGGTGGCGCTGATCCTTCCCGTCATCCCGGGCTCTCAGGCAGGTAGGGCTGATCATTCACGCAATCCCGGAGTCCGATCCGGGATCTCAGGCGACAGAGGTCCCGGATCAGGTCGAGGATGACACCGGGATGGCGAGGGAGGGCTTTGCTCAGCGCTCCTGGCCCGACTCCCCCGAGCTGGGACGGCGCTGCCAGCTGCTCTCCGGCTTGGGTTCGGACGACGTTGCGGAATCGTCCGCCGGAGCGGCGCCGATGTCGGGCCGGGCCCCGCTGGCGGCGTCCCGAGCACTGCGCCAGGCGGTGCCGCTGGCCTGTTCCGGCTGCCACACCGGCGGCGTCCGGGGCTGCTCGGGGGCACTCACCTCGGGGACCGCCGGAGCCGGAGCCAGATCGAGCCGGCCCGACCGGACGCCGCGGACCAGCACCCACAGCACACCGGCCGCGACCGCCTTGAGAGCCACGTCGAGCAGGCCGCCGAGGATCTCCATGATCACGCCGAAGGCGCTCGCCGACGCGGCCACGCCCATCAGCAGGCAGACCAGCTGCAGGGCAGTGCCGACCGCGATCGCCCAGGCCGACAGCCTCGCCAGCAGGATCGCGTTGCGGGTGGCCGGCGGGACGAACAGACAGGCGCACACCAGGCCGACCAGCAGGATCACCAGAGAGAGGCTCATGATCGACATGCCGATCTCCTGGAACGCCTCGAAGACCGGCGTCCGTTCCCGGACCAGCAGCAGCACCAGCCGGACGATGCCCAGGAGTTGGCTGGCGCAGATGATCACCAGCACCGCCCAGGTGACCGGCTGCCGGATCCGCTTGACGTTGTCCAGGATCGCCCGCCGCTTCGAGGCCTGCGTCTCGCCGTCCTCAGACATGACGCTCGCCGTCCTCAGACATGACTTTCGCCGGCTTCCGCGCGGACCAGCGCGACCAGCTCGCGGATGCGTTCCGCGGCGTCCACCGGTGCCACCATGGTGATCGTCGGCGTCGCCACCACCACCATCGACTTGCAGCCCAGAACGCCGATCAGATGGTCCTCGCCGGCGGTGTTGATGATCACATTGTCGGCAGCGTCCAGCCGCACCGAGGCACCGATCAGGGCGTTGCCCGCCGCATCGTGGGCGAGCGTCTCGGCCAGCGAGGCGTAGCCGCCGACATCGCGCCACTGCACCGGCAGCGCCACCGAGACCACGTGCGCGGTGCCGGCGCCGACCGACACCGGCTCCATGATTCCGTAGTCGACCGACGTCTTGTGCAGCGTTGGGAAGATCTCGGCCAGCCGCTCCGGATGGGCGGCGAGCTCGACCACGGCGGCATGGCTGGCCGGATGCAACGCGGCCAGCTGATCGAGGAAGGTGCCGGCCCGCCAGACGAACATGCCGGCGTTCCACCAGTACTCACCCGAGGCCAGGTACTCGCTGGCGGTCGGTAGATCGGGCTTCTCGCGGAACTCCAGCACCCGGTGGGTGTGGTCGAAGCCGGGCACCGCCTCACCCCGGCGCAGATAACCGTAACCGGTGTGCGCACTGGTCGGCACCACGCCGAGGGTGACCAGGGCGAGAGGGTCCGCCTCGGCCACCGCGAAGGCCTCGACGAGGGACTCGGCGAAGACCGCCGCCGGTTCGATCAGCTGATCAGCGGTCACCTGGGCGATCACCGCATCCGGATCCCGGGCGGCGATAACGGCCGCCGGCCAGGCGACCGCATTCAGCGAATCGCGTCCCTCGGGCTCGCCCAGGATGTTCTCGGGGGGCACCTCGGGCAGTTCGGCGGCCACCTGATCGGCGTAGGCGGCACCGGTGCAGACCAGCACGCGTTCCGGCGGGACCAGGTCGCCCAACCGCTCGAAGGCGATCCGGAGCAACGACTTGCCCTCGATGAGTCGAAGAAGCTGTTTGGGGGTGCCTTTGCGGGACAGCGGCCACAACCGCGTGCCCGAACCGCCGGCCATGATCACCGCGAAGCGCATGGGACGACGATATCGGCCCAGCTTCTACGATTCGGGGATGGACATTCCGGTGGTCTTGACGGCCTTGCAGCGACGAGCGCGGACGGCGGGCGGCGAGCCGCTGCTCACCCACTACGACCTGGACGCCGGCGGCCGCACCGAACTGAGCGTCGCCACCTTCGCCAACTGGGTCGCCAAGACCGCCAACCTGATCGAGGACCTGGGCGCCGACTCGGGCCTGGTGGGGCTGCCGCTGGCGTTGAGCCGTCCGGGACACTGGATGACGCTGCTGTGGCCGCTGGCCGCCTGGCAGCGCGAGTGCGCGATTACCCTGGACGCCGCCGGCGCCGACCTCGCGGTGGTCGGGCCGGTCGATCCGCGTCCGGTGATTCCCGGGGCGACGCTGGCCTGCTCGCTGCACCCGCTCGGCCTGGGGCTGCGCGACCTGCCGGACGGCGTGCTCGACTTCAGCGCCGAGGCGCTCAGCCAGCCCGACCAGGCCGGCACCCTGCCCAGTGCGCCGTCCGGACCGGCCTGGATCAGCTCCACCGAGTCCGGCGAAGCGATGGTGTTCAGTCACGCCGACCTGGCCGTGACGCCTCCTGTCGACGGCCGGGTGCTGGTGGTGCCGTCCGACCCGCTTCGGACGCTGCGGGAGGCGGTGCTCGCGCCGTTGCTGGGCGGCGGCTCATCGGTGGTGGTGGAGGGCACACCGGACGACGCGGTGCTGGCGAAGATCAGGACATCGGAGCGCTGCATGGAATGATGGCGCGGTGACCTATCGCCCCCTGACCACCTCGCCGTTCAGCCGCCGCACCGGGCTGCTGGCACTCGGCGGCCTCGTGCTGGGCGGTTCGGCGCTCGCCGGCTGCAGCAACACACCGACCGTGCCGACACCGTCCGTTTCGCCGACCGGACCGATCCGAGACCAGCTGCAGTCGGCGATCAGCACCATCGCCGCCGGCAACGACAAGCTCGGCGTCGCCGTCCAGGACCTGCGCAGCGGCGCCACCTGGGACTTCCGCGGCAGTTGGTCGAGTCAGAGCGCGTCCATGGCGAAGCCGATGATCGTGTCGATGGCGATGCGCAAAGCCCGCGCCGACCGGCTGCAACAGCCGCTGCCGCCGGAGCAGGCTGGCCAGGCCGAGAAGGCGATCGAGCACTCCGACAACGACTCCGCGGACGCCCTGTGGGACTGGGCGGGACGGCGTCCGGCCTACGACGCGCTGGCGTCCGACCTGGGTCTGAAGGACACCCACTCGGCACCTGAGAAGGACTTCTGGAGCTGGACCTGGACGACGCCGAACGACCAGCGTTCCTTCATGCACCAGCTGGTCAAGGGCGACACCAAGGCGCTCACCGCGTCCGAACGGAGCTACCTGCTGGGCCTGATGGGCCAGGTCGAGGACGCCCAGGCGTGGGGCGTCGGCGCGCCGCGCAGTGCCACGGTGAAGGTGGAGCTGAAGAACGGCTGGGTGCAGTTCGAGTCCACCGACAAGCTCTGGGCGGTGAACTCGATCGGGCACGTCGCCGGCGACGGCCGCGACTACCTGCTGACGATCATGACCCGGGTAGCGACCTTCGACCTCGGCCGGGCCTACTGCGACGCGATCGGCGACTGGGTCTTCCGCATCCTGGGCACCGGCGAACTGCGCTGACCCTGCCGTCCCGGCATCTCGCTCAGCTAGGCCCTCCCTAATCAGTTCAGGCCTCCCGTCGACGGGAGGCCTGAACTGATTAGGGAGGGCCTAGGTGGAGATACTGGGGTCAGCTGACGGTGCAGACCTCGTCCAGGTCGTCGGTCTGGGTCTTCGCCGTCGTCGTGCTGGACGACGGTTTCGGGGACGCGGACGGGGTGCCGTCCGGGGCGGTCGTGGTGGGCTTGGTGGCCGGCTTGGCATCCGCCGCCTCGGACGCCGCGATCTTTTGATCCACGACCTCACGGATCTTGGCGAAGTCCGGCTTGGCCGGGAGGATCAGCGGGGGTGCGAAGCTCACACTGCTCAGCGGCAGCGACCGGCCCTTCTGGGCCAGGTCGAGCATGGTTCCAATCTGCGAGGTCGGTAGATCGGTCGCCACGATCTCCTCCCCCGCCTTGGCGATCTCCTGGAATTTGGTGATCACCGTCAACGGGTTGAGTTGCTTGACCATCGCGTTCAGCACGCACTTCTGCCGGGCCATCCGCTCGTAATCGGTCGAGCCCTCGCGTGAGCGCGCGAACCACAGCGCGTGGTAGCCGTCCAGATGAAGATCCTTACCGGGGCCGATGTAGCCCCTGATCGGGTTCTTCCTGCCGGTCGTCAGATTCGTGCCGCCGCCGATCGGCACCTTGCTCGCAACGTCCAGGTTGATGCCGCCGACGGCGTCGATCAGGGCCTGAAAGCCCTTCAGATCGATCAGGGCCCAGTAGTTGATGTCGAGGCCGAGGATGTTCCCGATCACCTCCTTGGTCGCCTGGACGCCGGGGTTCGCCACGCCCGGGTAGAGGTCCTTGTGGCTCATGCCGAGGGTGTAGACCGCATTGAGCAAGCAGGACTGGTCCTGGCACCAGTAGCCGTCCGGGTACAGCTTCTTCAGCGGCGACGAGTCCGGGAACGGCGCCCACTGCAGGTTGCGGGGCAGGCCGAACAACACCGTCCGTCCGGTCTCTGCGTCGATGCTCGCCACGATCATGGTGTCCGGACGCAGCCCGGTGCGGTGGGCGCCGGCGTCCCCGCCGAGCAGCAGGACGTTGTACCGGCCGTTGCTGCTCTCGGCCTTGCCGCCGCCGGCGAACACGCTGCCGAACAACTGGCTCTGCGCCTGGAAGGCACCGGCCACCGTCCATGAGCCGAAGGCCACGATCAGCGCCATCCCAAACGCGATTCCGGGGATCACCACCTTGCCTCGCGGACCCAGCGCGGGTGGGTTCGCGATCCGCCAGGAATTCACGAACAGCAGGGCCCAGCCCAACCCCAGCACCAGCGTGGCCCAGCGCAGCAACTGCAGCGTGATCGGATTCGCATACAGCCCGATCGCGAATGACCGGACGGTGAACAGCAGCACGACGAACAGCAGCAGCAGCGCGATCAGCGTCTGCCAGATCCGGAACGCGATCCGGCCGAGCCGCTCGTTGCCACCGGCCAGCTGGGCCGATCCCGGCACGATCAGCGTCATGCCGAGCATCGCCAGGCCGCGACGCAGCGCGATGCCTTGGCTGCGGGTCTGCGCGTCCGGGAGCGGGGAAGTCTCGAGGGCGGTCACCGACCCAGTATGGCTGGCCGCTCCGCACGCTCCGTACGCCGCTCACCGTCAGCTGCCCGCCGAACAGCCGGGGAGGCTTCGTTCGCCGACCTCAGCTGCCGCGGACGACGGCGCCCTTGGCGCGGGCGATATCGCGGAGTTCCTCTTGGAAGCGCAGCATCGTGGCCTGCAGGGTTTCGTCGGACGCCGCCAGGATGCGGACGGCGAGCAGCCCGGCGTTGCGGGCGTTGCCGACCGCAACGGTAGCGACCGGCACGCCGGCCGGCATCTGCACGATGGAGAGCAGCGAGTCCATCCCGTCGAGGTATTTCAGCGGCACCGGGACACCGATCACCGGCAGCGGAGTGAGCGCGGCGAGCATGCCGGGCAGATGGGCCGCTCCCCCGGCGCCGGCGATGATCACCTTCAGCCCGCGCGTGTGCGCGGCGCGCCCCCAGGCGACCATGTCCTCCGGCATCCGGTGCGCGCTGACCACGTCCGCCTCGTAGCCGACGCCGAACTCGGCGCAGGCGTCCGCGGCCGCCTTCATCACCGGCCAGTCCGAATCGGACCCCATCACGATCCCCACCAGGGGTTTCTCAGTCATCGTCGGACTCCCATCAGCTGATCGGCGGCCACCTGCGCCCTCGTCCGGACGTCGTCCGCGTCGTCGCCGACCACCGTGACGTGACCCACCTTGCGGCCCGGGACGACGCTCTTGCCGTAGAGCTGGACCCGTGCCCCCGGCTCGGACGCCAGCACCTCCGCCTGCGCCTCGAGCAGATCCTCCCGGGCGCCGCCCAGCACGTTGACCATCGCCGCGTGCGGCTGCCGCACCTCGGTCGGTCCGAGCGGCAGGTCGGCGACCGCCCGCAGGTGGTTCTCGAACTGCGAGGTGTGCGCCCCGTCGATGCTCCAGTGGCCGGTGTTGTGCGGCCGCATCGCCAACTCGTTGACCACCACCGAGCCGTCCGAGCGCTGCATCAGCTCGACGGCGAGGATGCCGGTGACGCCGAGTTCGGCGGCGATCCGCAGCGCCATGGCCTCGATCGCGTCGCCCTGCTCGTCGCTCAGGCCGGCTGCCGGGGTGAAGGTGTGGGTGCAAATGCCGTCGGTCTGCACCGTCTCGCTGACCGGGTAGACCCGCTCTTCGCCGGACGGACGCCGCGCCACCAGCACGCTGAGCTCGCGGCTGAAGTCGATGAACTCCTCGGCCAGGATGCGCACACCCGACTTCAGGTTCACGAACGGCTCGTCGGCCCCGTCCGGGCCGTCGATCTTCCAGACCCCCTTGCCGTCGTAGCCGCCGCGGGAGGTCTTGGCGATCACCGGCCAGCCGGTCCGCTCACCGAACGCGCGCAACTCGCCCGCGTCGGCGACCACCGAGAACAGCGGGCAGGGCATGCCCAGCCCGGTCAGCCGTTCTCGCATCACCACCTTGTCCTGGGCATGCAGCAGGGCGTCCGGGCCGGGGTGAACCTGCTTGCCACGAGCTATCAGCCCGCGCAGGATCGGCGGCGGCACGTGTTCGTGGTCGAAGGTGATCACGTCGCAGCGCTCGGCGAAGGCGTAGACGGTGTCGGGGTCGGTGTAGTCCCCGACGCTGGTGTCGGCCACCACCTGCGCAGCGGAGACGTCCGGGCCTTCCGCGAGCAGCGCGATGCGGACTCCGAGGGGAATGCTGGCAGCGTGCATCATCCGGGCCAACTGGCCGCCGCCGATGATGCCGATCGTACGCACGGTCACCGGAGGGACTTTAGCCCAGGTCCGCCGATGGGCGGCGCCGGCAGTAGCCACAGATCGGTGGATCTGAGTTTGGCGTCAATCCACCGACCGGCGTCCGGATCGAGCCTTAGGATCAGCAGCATGACCAGGCATCTCGTGGCCATGGGCGGCGGCGGCTTCTCCATGTCGCAATTCGGCGAGCCCACCGGGTTGGACCGCTATCTGGTCCGGCTGACCGGCTCCGACCACCCGCAGGTGTGCTTCGCGCCGACCGCGTCCGGCGACGACGCCGGATACATCCACCGGTTCCTGACCGCCTACGGCGCGCTCGGCGTCCGGACATCGGTGCTGACGCTGTGGACCGGCGCGGCCGAGGCGGTGGACCGGCTCGCCGAGGCGGACCTGTTGTTCGTCGGCGGGGGCAGCACGGTCAACCTGGTCGCGCTGTGGCAGGCGCACGGGGTGACCGACGTCGTCCGGCAGCGTTACGAGGCGGGTTCGCTGGTGCTGGCCGGCATCTCGGCGGGTGCCGCGTGCTGGTACCAGGGCTGCGTCACCGACTCGTTCGGCGACCTACGGCCCTGGACGGGTGGCCTCGGCCTGGTCCGCGGCAGCTTCTGCCCGCACCTGGACGGCGAACCGGAACGCGACCCGATCTACACCGCCGCGGTGGCGTCCGGCGAGTTGCCCGGGGGCTATGCGGCCGAAGACGGTGCCGGCGTGCACTACGTGGACGGCGTCCCCGCGCATTTCCTGTGCGAGCGCCCCGGACAGAACGTCTACCGGGTGCTGCCCAACCACGTCCCCGGCCCCGCCGTGATCCGGGAGCCCCAGGAGATGACCGCCCTCCCCTCCTGACCACCCCGCCCCGACCGGCGGCCGGCCCTGACCGCGGACCGCCCCGACCGCGTGCCGCCCCGGCGTCCACATTTCCGCACTTCGGGTTCTTTTCCGCGGTTTGAACAGTGGAAAAGACGCTGAAACCCGGAAACGTCGCCGCCGGGCCGGTGTGGCCTACGGCAGAGATCGCCGGCCGGCACGCATGGCGAAGTCATCCAGGGCGTCCACCACGTCGCGGGCGATCCACACCCTGTTGCGTCGCCGATCGGTGCCCTCGCTGAGGATGCCCAAGGCAGCCAGTTGATCGATCGCCCGGCGCGCGGCTGTCTGCGAGATGCCCAGCGCCTGCTCCACGAAGCGGAGATTCACCGCCGGCTGGCCGACCAGCACGTCGACCAGCCGCCGGCCCGCCGAGCCCTTCCGGAAGCGCGCCGATGCCAGCCACCCGTCCTTGACCTCAACCAGTCGCTCGGAGAGCCAGCGGCCGTGTCCCACGGCCCGTAGCGCGGCCCGTGCTACCTGGTCGACTATCGGGACCAGATCCCCGTCACGATACGAACCCAGTGCGGCGAAGTAGCCCGAGGTGTCGGTGAGCAGGCCGGCCGAGATGGGCACGGTGAGACGCGTGGCCAGTCCCTTCCCTTTGAGCAGCGCATGGAGAAGCGCTCGGCCGGTGCGTCCGTTGCCGTCGGTGAACGGATGAATTGTTTCGAACTGCGCGTGAGCGACGGCGGCCTGGAGCAGCACCGGCAGGTCGTCACGCCCGAGGAACTCGACCAGGTCGCGCATCGCGGCATCGATCCGGCTGTGATGGGGCGGCACGAAGACGGCTCCGGCCGGGCTGTCCGACGATGTTCCGATCCAGACCTGCTTGGTGCGCCAGCGTCCGGCCTCCGCAGGGTCGTGCGCGCGCATCAGCGCCTCGTGCATGGCCAGGATGGAATGTTCATCGAGGCGTCCGGACAACGCCACCGCCGCCTCCATCGCGGCGACGTTGCCTGCCACCTCCATGGCATTGCGGCTCGCGTCCGCCCCCAACTCGGCGAGCGCGAGCTGTCGGGCGCCCACCGTCAGGTTCTCGATCCGGGACGACGCCGCCGACTCCGAACGCAGCAGCACCGTCGCCAACGGAGCCAGTTCGCCAGTACGCGAGCCGCCGAGCTCGGCATCGAGCCGGACGATCGCCGCCGAGGCGTCGTCCAGTTCCGCGGCCAGCCAGTTCGGCACGCTTGGCCGGCTGCCGCCGATCTGGGTGGGCACCGCCGCCCGGTAGTCGCGGGGCATCATCGCCCGACGTCGCCGTGACAGCAGATCCAGATCGCCGGCAGGTTGCCACGGCAGGGTTTCGTAGCGGACAGGTTCGATCCCTTCCGAACTCACCCCTCCACATTACCGCACGTTATTGACAAAAGGTGTGCTATGGGATGCCGCTACGCAACCTTGCGGTTCAAGGCTTGAAGATCAGCGACCGCTGCACGACGAAGTTGACCGCGGTCGCCACGCCCTGGGCGACCACGAAGCCGAACAGCTGGGCCCAGTTCATCTTCGGCATGAACTCGGCGTCCAGACCGAGCGACACCAGCCACGGGTAGAGCGGGGTAAAGATGCCGACCTGCAGCACGAAGGTGACCGCATAGAGCACCATCACCGCGGCGAATTTGCGGCGGGAGCCGTCGGAGTTGAAGGTCCAGCGCCGGTTGATCAGGTAGGCGGTCGTGGTCCCGGCGATGAACGACAGAATCTTGGCTGGCGTGTGGTCGAGGCCCAACGCCATCAGCACCACCAGCAGCCCGTAGTCGACGATCGCCGACAGCCCGCCGGTCAACACGAACCGGAACAGCTGAGTACGCAGGCCCAACGGGGCGGTGGTCGCTTCGCTCACGCCCGCACCCCGAACAACAGGTTGGAGATGGCCACCCCGACGTCCTCGACCTTGGGAATGTCATGCAGCACGACGGGGGCCTCCGCCGAGGTGGTGAACACCAGCGAGCCGCAGCCGAACACGCGGTCGGTGAGGCCGCGCTCGTAGGCGACATTGGTGATCCGCGCCACCGGGACGTCGTGGCCGACCTTGTTGACGATGCCCGAACGGGTGATCAGCCTGTTGTTGGTCAGCGTGTAGGTGGTGCTGCGCCAGCGCAGCAGCGGCACCAGATAGACCGGGATCGCCAGCAGCAGGGCGATGATGGTCACCACCCAGCCGGACGCGGGCCGCCATGAGACCGGCAGCATGGCGAACACGACACCGCACAGCACGGCCACCACGATCAGCCACAGCGTGGGCCGGATCATGGTCTTGCCGTGCGAGCGTAGGTGCAACAGTTCACGTTCACCGTCTCCGAGCAGTTTTGCGGGCAATCCCATGGGCACCATTATTCCCGTGGTTCGATGAGCCCATGTCCGTGCCCCTTCTGGTGTTCCTCCACGGCCTGGGCCAGACGCCACCACTGTGGCAGGACCAGGTCACCGCGCTGCCCGCCGGCACCCGTGCCGTCGCGCCCTGGCTGGAGGGCCTGCGTCCCGGAAAGCCCGCCGACTTCGACCTGGGACGGGCCGCGGACGCCGTCCTGGCGCAGCTGAACCGGTTCGGCGTCGATTCGGTGGCGCTCGCCGGAACCGGGCTGGGTGCGGCCGTCGCCGTGGTCGCCGCGGGCCGCTCCCCGGACGCCGTGTCGCACTTGGTGCTCTCCGACCTGCAACCCCGCGCACCGAAGCTGGCCGGGCTGGCGCAACGACTCGCCGTCCGGACGATGCCCGCCGGACGGCTGGCCGACGCCGGCCTGGACCGGGCTCGGATGCTGCGGCTGGTGAAGGCGGTCTCCGGGATCGATCTGCGACCCTGGCTGGGCGCGATCACCGCGCGCACGCTGCTGATCTCCGCCGGTTCGGACGCCGCGGGCACCGCCGCCGCGCGTGAACTGGCCGGCGGCTTGAGCGATGCCCGGGTCGAGGTCGTCCCCGGCGCGGCAGCTCCGGTACCAACCCAGGCGGTCGAGCAGTACAACCGGTTGCTCTACGACTTCCTTCAGAACTGACGCTAAGCCTGCGGCGTGGCCGAGGCCACACCGCAGTGGACCGAGAAGAACCGTCCCCACCGTTCCAAGTGCACCGAAACGAACCGTTCCCGCCGTTCCACTCGCCCGCACTGACCCCCCGTTGGTCGAGCGTGTCGAGACCCAGATCCGCTTTCGACGAAGCCCCCTGCCGGAGGAGGATGATTTCCTCGGCTGCTGATTTCGGAGTTCCGGCTCGATTGCGCGAGAATGGTCCGATGCGCGCCTACCGGGAGATCCTGTCGATTCCCGGCGCCTGGAAGTTCAGCGCGGCGGGGCTCTTGGCCCGCTCCGGGGGCGCGATGATGGGCATCGGCCTGGTGCTGATGGTCTCCGCCCTCTACGGCAGTTACGGCTTGGCCGGGGCGCTGGCAGCGTCCAACGCGGTGGCCTGGGCGCTGGGCACCGCGGCACTGTCGAACCTGGTGGACCGCTACGGGCAGCGCCGGGTGATGTACCCGGCGGCGATCGTCTCGGCCGCCACGCTCACGCTCTTGATCGTCTTCGCCATGCTGCAACTGCCGGCCTGGACGCTGTTCGCTCCGTCGATCCTGTGCGGGGCCACCAGCGGGGCACCGGGTGCGCTGGTTCGAGCCCGCTGGAGCCATCTCGTCGATGATCCGGACCAACTGCACACCGCGTTCTCGCTGGAGTCGACGCTCGACGAGGTGACATTCGTCGTCGGACCGGTGCTGGCCACCGCTCTCTCCACCGGCGTCCATCCGGCGGCCGGGTTGATCGCGCCGGTGGTGCTGTCGCTTCTGGGCGCCCACCTGCTCTACGGCCAGCGCGCCACCGAACCACCGGTCTCCTCGCAGCTCCGGCATCCGAACACGCCTCCTGCCCGCCAACAGTTCCTGCTGCTGGTGCCGGGCGTGGCTGCGGTGGTGTCCGTGAACATGCTGATCGGCTGTATTTTCGGCTCGATCGACGTGTCCGTGGTCGCCGCCGCCACCCAGTGGGGGGTGCGTGAGGCATCCGGCCTGGTGTTGGCCGTCTTCTCGCTGGCCTCGGGCCTGGCCGGCTTCTACTACGGCGCCCGGCGCTGGGCCTCGCCGGTGATCAGCCGCTTCCTGATCGGGGTCGCGGCGATGTGCGCCGCCTGCGTCGCCCTGACCGGTGCCCATTCGGTGGTGCTGTTGTGCATCGGCGGGCTCGCGGTCGGCGTCACCGTTGCCCCCACCCTGATCAATGCCAACACGCTGGTCGGCAACCTGGTCCCTCGTGACCGGCTCACCGAGGGACTGTCCTGGATGGGCACCGGCATCGGGATCGGCGTAGCGATCGGCTCCAGCATTTCCGGACAGGTGATCGACCATTTCGACTACCCCGGCGGTCTGGCCAGCGTGGCCGCGTTCGGCGTCCTGGCCGCACTGATCGGCTTCAGCGGACGGGGTGCACTGCGGCGAGCGCTCAACCCGCCGCTGGCACGGCGAGCGGTCCTTGCAGGTAGGCGGCCTGGCCCACGTGTTGCGCCGCGGCGTCTGCACCACTGACCGGCGGCCGAACGGCGGCGGTCCCCGGTGAATCCCAGGAGCGATCGACAGTGCGCCCGTAGCTACACCCGCGCGGCTACTCCGCGTCGTGGACCGCAGCTTCTCCGCCCCGACCCCGCAGGCGTCCGGTCAGCTGAACGACGACCAGCACGATCGCACCCACGAGAACACCGAGCAGCGCGGACGCCGCGGTGTTCGTCAGCCAGGCCAGCGTCGCGCCGAGGAAGCCCGGGACGGCGTGCACGATCGCCTCTTCTGCGTGATGCACCAACGCGTAGGGTGCGTGCCAGCCGAGCTCGTTGATCCCGACCAGCAGGATGTGCCCACCGACCCAGAGCATCGCCACGATCCCGACGTTCGACAGCGTCGCCAGCACTTTAGGCATCGCCGCGACCAGCCCGCGTCCCAGCGACGCCACCGCCCCGGAATGCTCGCTGGCCAGATGCAGGCCGATGTCGTCCATCTTCACGATCACCGCGACCACGCCGTAGACCAGCACGGTCATCGCCAGCGCGACGATCAGCAGGGTGACGGTGCGGGACAGCAGCGGCTCGGCGGCCACCTCGTTGAGCGCGATCACCATGATCTCGGCGGACAGGATGAGGTCGGTCCGGATCGCCCCGGCCACCATGGCCTTCTCGTCGGGGCCGCCCACCACCGGTGCCGGCTCATGGTGACCGTGGCCGAACTTCTCCCACAGCTTCTCGGCACCCTCGTAACACAGATAGGTGCCGCCGCACATCAGGATCGGGGTGAGCAGCCAGGGCAGGAACTGGCTGAGCAGCAGCGCGGCCGGCAGGATGATCAGGAGCTTGTTGCGCAACGAGCCGATGGCGATCTTCTTGATCACCGGGAGTTCCCGGTCGGGGCTGAAGCCGTGCACGTAGCGGGGCGTCACCGCGGTGTCGTCGATCACCACGCCCGCCGCCTTCGCGCTGGCCTTGCCGGCGGCAGCCGCCACATCGTCCAGGGACGCCGCAGCGAGCTTCGCCATCGCGACGATGTCGTCCAGCAGGGCGAAGAAGCCTCCGCTCACCCGGTCACCACCTCAGGTCGGGTCGATCGAGGGGTCGGGCCGATCGAACGGCTCAGCCTAGCGCCGCGGGTGCCAACGGGTGCGACGCCGAGCAGCATGGGAACGCTGATCGTCGTTGGTCGAGCTTGTCGAGACCTTGGACGACCTGGAGCGGCAAGGGGGGCTTTCGACAAGCTCAACCAGCGGTGGTTACGTTGATCAGCGCTTCCCTATCGGTCAGCGCAGATGCAGGACGTCGCCCGCGGCGAAGGCACGTTCGCCCGTCGTGGTGTGGACGAGCAGGCGTCCGAAGGCGTCGACACCGGTCGCGGTGCCGTCAACAGACTGGGTCTGGGATTCCAGTACGCGTACCTCGCGGCCGACGGTGGCGCAACGCTCCCCGTACCAATGCTGCAAGTCGGCACCAGAAGCCCAGCGCCGGTAGGCGGGCTCGAAGGCGGCCAACACCTCGGTCACCACGGTTGTCGCGGACGCTACACAACCCTCCAGCCGCAGCGAGGTGGCAGTCGGCACCGGCAGTTCGCCGACCTCCAGGGCGGTGTTGATGCCGACCCCGATGACGGCGGCGTCCCCGACCCGCTCGGAAAGGATGCCGCACAGCTTGCGTCCGTCGATCAGGACGTCGTTCGGCCACTTCACCTCGGGTCGGACGCCGAGCGCACCGAGCGCGTCCGCGACGGCGATGCCGGTAATCAGCGGCAGCCACAACCAGCGTTCCGGCGCCACCCCGTCCGGCCGGACGAGCATCGAGATGGCCACGGACGCCCCGGGCGGAGCCTCCCAGCGCCGGGCGAACCGGCCCCGACCGGCGCTCTGATGCTCGGCGACCAGCACCGTCCCGGATGCCGCCCCGGCCTGCGCGGCGGCCGCCAGGTCGGCGTTGGTCGAGCCGGTCGTGGGCACCGCGTTGATCGTCGTCCACAGCCGTCCGGGCCCGGTGAGTGCGGTACGCAGGACGGCGACATCCACAGCGGTTCGAGTCACGGCGCCCAGCGTAGGGGACACAATGGGTGTCGTCCTTGGAGGTTGCGTAGGGGCTGCCGACCGGCATTCGCCTACCCGCGGAACCTTTTCGGCGGAGAAGCGCTGATCACACCACGCTCTCGCTGGTTGAGCTTGTCGAAGCGTTGCCGGGGGTCTCGACGAGCTCGACCGACGACCGTCAAGTGCTCCTTCAACAACCTGGCTCGACCGAAAGGAACCGCCCTGTGAACCGAGCAGAACCGCCCCCGATCCGGGTGGTGTTGGCCTCTGCGAGTCCCGCTCGGCTGCAGGTGCTGCGCAGCGCCGGGATCACCCCTGAGGTGGTCGTCTCGGGCGTCGACGAGGAGTCGGTACGAGTCGACGATCCGGCCGCGCTGGCGCTCACCCTGGCCCGAATGAAGGCCGACACGGTCGCCGACCAGCTGCCGGCGGCGCCGGGCGAGCGACGGGTGCTGATCGGCTGTGACTCGCTACTCGAGTTCGACGGCCGGGCCTTGGGGAAACCAGCCGATGCTGCCGCCGCCGTTGCCTACTGGCGGGCCATGCGCGGGCGCACTGGCGTGCTGCACACCGGTCACCGGGTCATCGTCAGCGAGGACGGTGACGACCGCGCCGTCGAGGCGGTGGCGTCAACCGTGGTCCGGTTCGCCCACCTCAATGACGCCGAGATCGAGGCCTACGTGGCGACCGGAGAGCCGTTGTGGGTGGCCGGCGGGTTCACCGTGGACGGCCTGGGCGGCGCCTTCGTCACCGCGATCGAGGGCGACTATCACAACGTGGTCGGCTTGTCGCTGCCGCTGCTGCGAACGCTGTTGCTCGAGCTCGGCGTCGCGTGGCCGGCGTTGTGGAGCGAGGCGCTGCGATAGCCTGTCCGGTGATGTCGCAGAACTCTGTCGTGGAAGTCAAGCGGTCCGCCCTGCCAGCCTGGCTGCGGGCGATGCGACCCAAACAATGGGTCAAGAACATTCTGGTGTTCGCCGCCCCCGTCGCCGCCGGGGCGCTGTTCGACCCCCGCGTACTGATCAACACCGTGTGGGCGTTCGTCGCCTTCTCGCTGATCAGCGCATCCATCTACCTGATCAACGACATCCGCGACGTCGAAGCCGACCGGCTGCACCCCAAGAAGCGATTCCGGCCGATCGCGGCCGGTGAGCTCGGCAAGGGCCCGGCCACCGTGCTGGCCGCGATCACCATGGCGATCAGCCTCGCCATCGGCTTCTGGGTCGCGCCGATGCTCGGCGTCACCTTGTCGGTTTACTGGGTGCTCCAGGTGGGCTACTCGATGTTCCTCAAACACCAGCCGATCATCGACCTGGCCATGGTCGCGGCCGGGTTCCTGCTGCGCGCGGTGGCCGGCGGTGTCGCGTCCGGGATCCAGCTGTCCCAGTGGTTCCTGTTGGTGGCCTGCTTCGGCTCGCTCTACATGGTGGCCGGCAAACGCTACTCGGAGATGAAGGAACTCGGCTCCGAAGCCGGCACCCGCGCCTCGCTGGAGCGCTACTCGCTGAGCTACCTGCGCTTCGTGTGGGCGATCTCCTGCTCGATCGTGATCATGTCCTACAGCCTGTGGACCTTCGAGAACCCCCAGAACCCACTCTGGGGCGTGCCCTGGACGACGATCTCGATCGTGCCGTTCACCCTCGCCCTGCTGCGCTACGCGATGGACATCGACGCCGGCAACGCCGGCGAACCCGAGGACGTCGTCCTCAACGACCGCATCCTGCAGGCGCTGGCCGTGCTGTGGCTGATCCCGCTCGGCATCGGCATCTTCATTCACTGACCCGGGAAGAAGGATCCGGATCGGACACGGCAGTCCCTGCCCGATCCGGATCGTTGGTGTGCGCTGCACCGTCCCTGGTCAGACCCTCCGCGCTTGCCCCACACTTGACCCACCTGCAGAGGGGGACGCCGATGGACACCACCGGTTGGACGACCTGGGCGCTGCCCGACCCGCGGCTCGGCATGCCGGTGCTCGGGCTGAAGCACCCTCCGGGCTGGACGGCGCAGGGCCAAGTCACCTGGGTGCCGGAACACAACGAGTCGCCGGAGCATCACTGGTACCAGGTGACGCATCCGGAACGGATCGCGATGGTGCAGGGCTGGCCACGGTTCGACTTCACCTGGCCGGGCGGCGCACCGTGGCAGCCGAACGGCTCCGGCCGTACCTATCTGCCTCCCGACTCACCCGATCGCACGCTGGGCGCGGTGCTCCCGCAACTGCTCGGGCAGGGCGCCGGGCAGCCCACCCGGTTCGAGGTGCGTCCGCTCCCCGACTGGGTGGAACGGTTCCACATTCCGGCCGACCAGATCACCCCCGGCGTGGTCTACACCGGTGTGCAGGCCATCGCCGAGGCGTCCGTCGGTGGGCAGCCGCGCCGGCTGGAGATTCTCGGCTTCCACTATTCGGTGACCAACCAGGCGGTGTTCTCGACGATCACCAACCACGGTCTCTTCCTCACCGTGCTGGCGGCCGCCGCCGACCGCTTCGACGACCTGCGACCGGCCATGGAAGCGATCCTCGACGGCCTCACCGCCAATCCCGCCTGGACTGCGGCGGTGAACCAGGTCGGCCGGCAGAACACTGACGCCTACGCGGCCCGTGCGGCCTCGGCCCGGTGGGCGGCGTTCCAGGCCGAGCAGGCCGGCATAGCGGCGGTCGGTGCGGCCGCCGCGGACCTGCGCGCCACCCAGTCGGCCAACGCCCAGGCCCAGTTCGACCAGATGATGCAGCCGCCGACCACGACCGGCACCCCGGGGGTCTCCGCGCAGCAGGCGTGGCGCAATGAACTCGGCGGCGTTGAGGCGATCGAGGACCCGAACAGCCGCGAGGGCAACACCAAATACGTCTCGTCGAGCACCGCCGTCACCTGGCAGAACGAGAAGGGCGAAGTGATCGAAACCGACGACGTGAATCTCGATCCGAACATCAACTCGCACACCACCTGGAAGGTCGTCCGCCGCTACCAGCAGTAGCGGAAGCAACCATTCGGAGCCCTCAGCCGGTTGTTGGGTTGAGGCGGGTTCGTCTTCGCCCCCGGTTCCCACGACAACGACCAACAGTGGCGACCGTCCGCCGCGCTCGCCAAGCGTCTAGGGACGCTGGGGAAGCGCTGATCAACACAACCACCGCTGGTTGAGCATCACCCTCGGACCAGCAGGGACTACAGCCAGTCGCTGCGGCGGAACAGCCAGTACAGCCCGACCGTCCCGACCACGATCAGCACGACGCTCTGCCACAACCCCGACGGCGAGGAAAAGCCCGCATAGGGCACGTTCTGGCCGAACCAGCCGGTGACCGCCGTGGGGACGGCAATGATCGCGCCCCACGACGCGAGCTTCTTCATGATCGTGTTCAATCGGGCGTCCTGCAGCGACAGGTTAGTTTCGAACACCGAGGTGACCATGTCACGCAGCGACTCCGACCATTCGGCGGCCCGCAGCACGTGGTCGTAGAGATCGGCGAACTCGCCGTCGAGCTCCCGGGATCGCTCGAAGTCAGCGGCCAGGCGCTGCCGCATCACTCCGGCCACCACTTCGCGCATCGGCAGCACCACTCGGCGCAGCCCGACCAACGCCTTGCGCAGTGCGAACACCCGCGCCTGAACCTCGCGGGTGCGGACGGTGTCGCTGAACAGCAGGTCCTCGAGTTCCTCCAGCCTGTCGTCCATCGCCTGGACGGCCTCGAAGTGGCCGTCGACCAGGACGTCCAGCAGTCCGTGCACCAGCGCGCCCACGCCGTAGCCGAGCAGTCCGCTGCCTTCCCAGCGGTCGATCACCTCGTCCATGTCGACTTCTGCTCCGTGGGCAACCCTGATGGTGATCAGACCGTGCGGCATCGCGAAGGCCGAGACTCGTCCGATGGCGATCTCCGGCAGGCCGTCGGCGCCCTCGACCAGGCTTGCCGCGTAGCAGGTGAGGAAGATGTGGCTCGGGTGTCGGGTCGCCTTGGGCCGCTCGCGGGGGGCGACCGCGTCCTCGACCGCGTGCTTGTCGAGCCGAAGCTCGGCGGCGAGCTGAGCCAACACCTCGTCCTCGGGGTCGTGCAGGTCGAGCCAGGTGAGGGTCGCCGGGTCAGCCAGATGTGCCTCCAGGTCCGCCAGGGGAAAGTCGGTGGCAACCACGTCGCCGTCACGCCACACCCGTCCCCGGACCCGGGTCGTCACAGGTTCCGCCTGTCCAGCAGGGTGGCGGCCACCACATGCCGCAGCAGGTCGCGGACGCATTCGGCGGCCCGCGACAGCGGCAGGCTGGACGGCGTCCCCAGCGACAGGTGCACCTCGATGCCGGGTGCGATCCCGACCTGGCGCAGGTCGGATCCGGCGGTCAGCCGGTCGGCGACCGACCGCGGCAGCACGGTGGCGCACAGGCCCGCCGAGACGGCCTGCCCCATCAGCCCGATGGATTCGAGTTCGGCGAGCACCTGGGGCTGGATGCCGGCCGCATCGAAGGCCAGGTCGATCGCCTTGCGAATGGTGTGCAGCGGGCTGGGCAGCATCAGCGGCAGCTCGGTGAGCGCCTCGATCGGCACCTCGTCGCCGGTGACGGGGGCGTCCGGGGCGCAGACCAGCACCAGCTCTTCGGTGATCAGCCGCTCGAAGGCCAGTCCTTTGACCGGACCGGAGTCGTAGAGGATCGCCAGGTGCAGGCGTCCGGTCATCATCGCCTCTGAGAGCACCATGCCGAAGTTGTCGGTGACCCGCAGCAGAATGTGCGGGTAGCGGGCTCGCACCGCCTCGACCAGCGGCAGTGCAATCACGCTCGCCGTGCTGTACGGCGCCAAGCCGACGAACACCTGCCCGGCCACCTCGCGGCCGAGCAGGCCCACCTCGGCGACCGCATCGTCCAGCTGCTTCAGGATCACCTGGGCGTGACGGTAGAGGGCGGCGCCGGCTTCGGTCGGTTCGACGCCTTGCTTGCTACGGGTGAGCAGGCGCTGGCCCAGGTCGGCCTCGAGCGCGTTGATCTGCTGGCTCAACGCGGGCTGGGCGATGTGCAGAACGTCGGCGGCGCGGGTCAGGCTGCCGACGTCGACGATCCGGACGAAGGTCGCCAGCCGCCTGGTCTCCATCGACACCTCCCGATCCATTCATCGCGACGCGCTATCACGTCACTGAAAATCCGTCTTACCACAGTGCCGCTCCCAATCCTTACGGTCAGGACATCCGATCGAGAAGTGGAGAGGGACATGCAGGCACGGATCGACCTGGTCGCTGACCTGGGCGAGGGTTTCGGCGACTGGACGATGGGCAATGACGACGCGCTGCTCGAGATCGTCTCATCGGCCAACGTGGCCTGCGGGTTCCACGGCGGCGACCCCCGGATCATGGACGCCACGGCCCGGTCCTGCGCTGAGCGCGGCATCCAGATCGGTGCCCATCCGAGCTTTCCCGACCTGGTCGGCTTCGGCCGCCGCGCCATGGATCTGACCGCCGAGGAAGTCCGCACCGACGTGCTGTACCAGGTCGGTGCGCTGTCGGCGTTCGCCCTGGCCAACGGCACCATGGTGAAACACGTCGCCCCGCACGGACGGCTGGGCAACCTGGTCGCCGTCCGCGCCGACTACGCCAAGGCGGTCTGCGACGCGGTCTGCTCGCTGGACGACTCGCTGATCATCGTCGCCCAGGACGGCGAACTCGCCGACGAGGCCCGGCGCCGCGGCCTGAGCGTCGGCATCGTGGGCATCGTGGACCGCGCCTATCAGGCCGACGGCACCCTGGTGCCCCGCTCGCAGCCGGGCGCCGTGATCCATGACCTCGACACCTTGGTGGCGCGGGCGATCCGGATCGCCATCGAGTCCACCCTGGAAGCCGTCGACGGCACCGTGCTGCAGGTGCAGGCCGATTCGCTGCTGCTGCACGGCGACAACGCCGGTGCGGTGGCCACCGCCCGCGCCATCCGCGACGGGCTGACCGAGGCCGGCGTCACCATCGCCCCGATGGCCGACGTCCTCGCGGACAAGGGCTGATATGACGGTCCTCGCGTCGGCCGGCACCGAGATCCGGGTGCTCGACTGCGGGGACTCCGCCGTCCGGGTCGTCATCGACGCGCCCACCACGGACGCCGCCTGGCGCACCGCGCACGCCCTCGCCGCGCTGCTCCGCCAGGACGCGCCGGACGGGTTGCGCGGCACGCTGCCCACCTACGACTCGCTGCTGGTCGAGTTCGACTGCGTCCGCACCGATCACGCGGCGATCCGCGGCATGATCGCCGACCTGGCCGGCCGGGTCGGCAGCGTCCCCCTCCGGGTGCCCCGCACGTTCCGGGTGCCGGTCGCCTACGGCGGGTTCCACGGCCCCGACCTGGACGCCGTCGCCGCCATGCTCGACCTGACCGCGGATGAGGTGATCGCCCGGCACACCGCCGCACCGCTGCTGATCCGCTGCTTCGGTTCCCCGGCCGGTGCTCCGATGATGGACGGCCCCGCCTTCGGCGCCCCGATTCCCCGGCTGGCCAGCCCACGTCCGCACGTGCCGGCCGGCGCGGTCGCCGTCGCCGGACGCCAGGCTGTGGTGTCGGCCTGCCCGGCCCCCGGCGGCTGGCAGATCCTGGGCACCACGCCGCTGCGTCTGGTCGACCCCGCCCACGAGCCGTTGTCGGCCTACCTGCCGGGCGACGCGCTGCACTTCTACCCGATCGAGGCGTCCGAGTTCGAGGCGTACCGCGGGGTGCTGTCATGACCGGGCAGCTGCGGATCACCACGGCCGGGATCAGCTCTGTCACCGATCTCGGCCGGACGGCCGGCGGGGCCGTCGGCCAGATGACCGGCGGTGCCCTCGACCAGTACAGCGCCCGCGCCGCGAACGCGCTGGTGGGTGCCTCGCCGCAGGCCCCGCTGATCGAGCTGGTCGCCGCCGACTTCGCCGCGACCACCTCGGCGAACCTGCTGGTCGCGCTCACCGGTGCACCCGCCGACATCGCCGTCAACGGCGTGCCGATGCGGCAGTGGGAACCGTTCTGGTGGCCGGCGGGCACCGAACTGACCGTCACGTCCATCCGGCTGGGCATGCGGGTCTACCTGGCGGTGCACGGCACCCTCGAGACGCCGCAGCTGCTGGGCAGCTGCGCGCCGGACAGCGTGCTCGGCTTCTCCGGCCCACTGCGCCGCGACGACACCGTGGACGTCGAGCCCGGCCCGCTGCGGATCTTCCACTCCCACCTCGGCATCCCGGTGCTACGCCACGCCGTCCACCCGCCCCGGTTCGCCGAGCACTGGCAGATCCCGGTCACCGACGGTCCCGACCGGGCCGAGTTCGGGGCCAGCGCCGAGCGGCTGCACGCCGGGCGCTTCGTGATCGGCAACCACAGCAACCACATCGGCCTGCGACTCACCCCGGACCGCGGCGCCTCCCTGCCGGTGCGGGAACATCGCGGCGAAGTGTTGTCCCGCGGCGTCCCGATCGGTGCCGTCGAGGTGCCCGCCGGCGACGAACTGCTGATCCTGCACCGCGGCCGGGGGGTCACCGCCGGTTACCCGGTGCTCGCCGTGGTCACCGCCACCGGCCTGTCCCGGCTGGGCCAGGCGCGTCCGGGACAGAGCGTCGAGTTCGTCCGGGTGTCGCTGGCCGAGGCGGTCGCCGCCGCCCGCGCCGAGCAGGCCGGCATCGACGGACTCAGCCGCCGGGTCGCACGACTGCTGGCCGCCCATGACCCGCGCACCCCTGCAGTTCCGGCCTGCTTCCGCAGCAGCGGCACCGACCCGACGGCGGCGGCCTCATGAGCGCCCCGCGGACGCCGTCCGGAGCGCCGGAGCCCGACGTCACCTCAATGCGGAACCCGACCCGCCCCTGCCTGATGACCGAACCCGAACAACTCGTGATCCGTCCCGAAGTGATCCCGTCCCAGAAGGAGGCCGCTGATGCCCATCAGTGATTACCGAACCGCTCTCGTCACCGGCGCCAACACCGGCATGGGCGAGGCCATCACCCGCATGCTCAGCGACGGCGGGGTGAAGGTCTACGGCGTGGCACGCAACGCCGCCAAGCTGCAGCAGGTGGCGGACGCCACCGGCATGACGCCGATCGTCGCCGACATCTCCGATCCCGCCGCCATCGAAGCCGCCGTCGACGGGTTGGAGATCGACATCCTGGTCAACAACGCCGGGGTTTCGGCGACCGGCAACATTCTGGACGCGACCGCCGACTCGGTGGACGCCATGGTCGACGTGAACCTGCGCGCGGTGCTGCACCTGTGCCGGCTGCTGGCCCCCGGCATGGTGGCCCGCAACCGCGGCCACATCATCAACATCTCCTCGATCGCCGGCACCTACAACTTCTTCGGCCACACCGCCTATCACGCGACCAAAGCGGCGATCCACCAGGTGTCCCGACAGCTGCGCAACGACATGCTCGGGCACAAGGTGCGGGTCACCGAGATCTGCCCCGGACGCGTCGAGACCGAGATCTTCGGACGCAACTTCGGCGGCACCCCCGAAGACCTCAAGCGCGCCTGGGAAGAGTTCTACGAACACTACGAGTCGGTGACCACCGCCGACATCGCCGGAGCGGCCCGATTCGCCCTGGAATCCCCCGAGCACGTCAACGTCGGAATGATCGAAATCATGCCGACCCTCCAGGTGCCCGGCGGGTTGACCTTCAACCAGAGCCGGTAGCCGACCAGGCGGCGAAGGCGCCGTCGCCCCAAGAGCCGGCCCCGACCCAAGGGGCCCCAAAGAAATGCACCGAGTAAAGCCCAACGGAGGCGATAATGACTGAACCTGTACACCACGAGAAAACCCCGGCGAAAGCAACAATCGCGTCCTGGGTAGGCACGACGCTCGAATATTACGACTTCGCCGTGTACGCCACCGCGTCCGCGCTGGTCTTCAACGTGATCTTCTTCCCGCCCGAGTTGCCCGAGGGCGTCCGGCTGATGCTCAGCCTGGCCACCCTCGGCGTCGGCTACCTGGTCCGGCCGCTCGGCGCGTTCATCCTGGGCCCGCTCGGCGACCGGTACGGCCGCAAATTCGTGATGCTGCTGACCCTGTTCGGCATCGGTGCCTGCACCTTCCTGATCGGGTGCCTGCCGACCTTCCACGACATCGGCATCTGGGCACCGATCCTGCTGGTCATCATCCGGATGATCCAGGGCCTGTCGGTTTCCGGCGAGCAGGCTGCGGCGATCACGATGACCCTGGAGCATTCGCCCGAGAACCGCCGGTCGTTCACCACCAGCTTCGTGACCAGCGGCTCCGCCGCCGGCGGCCTGCTCTCCACGGCCATCTTCATCCCGTTCGTCGCTCTCCCGCAGGAGCAGCTGATGAGCTGGGGCTGGCGGGTGCCGTTCTGGCTCTCGGCCGTCGTCGTCATCGTCGCCTACATCATCCGGCGCACGCTCGAAGAGCCGCCCGCCTTCATCGAGGCCCAGGCGGTCGAGGTGCGGATGTCCCCGCTCAAGCAGGCCCTGCAGTTCCATTGGGGTTCGATCATCCGCATCGCACTCTGCGCCATGGTCGCCGGCGTCAGCTACATGTTCGCCACCTTCTCCGTCGCCTTCGCCACCACCGGCTACAAGCTGGACAAGCCGACCATGCTGTGGGTGCCGGTGCTGGCGAGCCTGCTGGCCCTGGTCTACACGCCGGTGGCGGGGCTGCTGGCCGACAAGATCGGCCGCCGCACCGTGTTCGTCATCGGAGCGTTCGGAGCTGCGGCGACCACGCTGCCCTACCTGTGGGCGATCACCCAGGGCAACTGGTCGCTGATCTTCATCCTGGGCGTCCTGTGCAACGGCCTGTTCTACTCCACGGCGAACGCCGCCTGGCCGTCGTTCTTCGCCGAGATGTTCCCGAACCGGGTGCGGGTGTCCGGACTCGCGGTCGGCACCCAGATCGGCTTCGCCTTGTCGGGCGCCATCGCCCCGATCATTGCGACCGCTCTGGCGGGCCCCAGCGTCACCCTGTGGGTCGGCCCGGCGATGTTCGCCATCGCCCTGGGCCTGGTGGCCGGCATCGCCGGACTCACCGGCAAGGAGACCAAGGACCTGACCCTGGATCAGGTCAACGAGTCCCGGCAGAGCGACCGCGAGCGGCAGGCCGTCGCCGCCGCCACCGTGAGCTCGCCCACGGCTGCCTGAGGTCAGTCTCTGACCGACACGGAGGCGGTGGTGGACCCAGCGTCCGCCACCGCCTCTTTCCGTGTCCCCCACCGTGGGCAGCAGCCGCTGCAGGCTCGCCCGCCGCTCACCGACACGACATCGCCCTGCTTCGGCTTCGTTCACCCGGTTTGAACCAGGTGAACGAAGCTGAAGCAGGGCGACGTGGGGGGGGGGGGGGGGGGCGGACGGCCTAGGGCGAGGTCGGGGGACGGTGGGGAGGGTTAGTCCTCGACGAGGAGGCCCTTCGCGGCCAGCTTCTCGACCAGGTTGCACAACTCGATGGTGGTGCCGCCGGCGCGGTAGGCCTCGCGCTGCTCGTCCTCGACGGCCTCGCGCTTGGCGCAGGCTTCGATCACCCATTCGACATCGGCGGCCTTGACCAGCACGACGCCGTCGGCGTCGCCCTTGACCAGGTCGCCGGGCTCGACGATCTGGCCGCCGAAGACGATCGGGTGGTTGATCGGGCCGAGGGTCTCCTTGACGGTGCCCTTGATGCAGACGCTGCGGGAGAACACCGGAAGGCCCAGCTCGATCAGGTCCTTGGTGTCCCGGACGCCGGAGTCGGTGACCAGCGCGGCCAAACCCTTGGAGTGCATCGCGGTGCCCAGCACGTCGCCGAAGGTGCCGGCCTCCTTGAACTGGCCCGCCGACACCACCAGCACATCGCCGGCCTGGGCATAGTGGATCGCCACCTGCAGCATCAGATTGTCCTGCGGGGCGCAGACCACGGTGACCGCCGGCCCGCAGAAGGACATCGAGCGGTCGATCGGCTTGATGTCGGAGTTGAACGCGCCGAGACGTCCCTGCGCCTCGTGGATGGTGGCGCTGGAGAACTCGCCGAGCTGGGCGACGAGTTCGGCGGCGGGGCGCTGGACCTTGGTCCGGACGTGGATCATCTGAGTTTGAACCTCTTCAGTCGGTGAGCGAGCGGGTGTCAGTCGGTGAGCGCGCGGACGGCGTCGGCGATGGCGTCCATCGCTGCCGTCAGGGTGGCCTCGTCGGTCGCGAACGAGACCCGGAAGAACGGCGACAGGCCGTAGGCGCTGCCGGTGATGGTGGCCACCCGGGCCTGCTCCAGCAGGTAGCCGACGAAGGCGTCGTCGGAGTCGATCACGGCGCCGGACGGCGTGCGGCGTCCGATCACTCCGGAGCAGTCGATGAAGACGTAGAAGGCGCCGTCGCCGGCCAGCGCGCGCAGCCCGTCGATGGCGTTGGCCCGCTCAACCACCAGGTCACGGCGCGCCCGGTACTGCTGCGCGGCGGCGGCCACGAAGGACTGGTCGCCGCTCAGCGCCTCGGCGGCGGCGGCCTGCGAGATCGACGACGGGCAGCTCGACATGTGCGACTGCAGCTTGTTGATCGCCGCGACCAGCGGCTTCGGGCCGGCGCAGTAGCCGAGCCGCCAGCCGGTCATCGCGTAGGTCTTGGAGACGCCGTTGACCAGCAGCACCCGGTCACGCAGCTGCGGCGCCACCTCGAGCAGCCCGGTGCACCGGCCTTCGCCGAGGAACACCTCGTCGTAGATCTCGTCGGTGAGCACCAGCACGTTCGGGAACTCGTCCAGGACGGCGGCCAGCGCGGCCAGCTCGTCGCGGGAGTAGACCGCCCCGGTCGGGTTGGACGGCGCGTTCAGGATCAGCCACCGGGTCCGCTCGGTCAGTCCTTCGCGGAGCCGGGCCGGGGTGAGCTTGAAGTCGTCGCTGATCGGGCAGGTCACGATCACCGGGGTGCCGTCGTTGAGCAGCACCATGTCGGGGTAGGACACCCAGTACGGCGCCGGGATCAGCACCTCGTCACCGGGGCTGAGGGTGGCCATCAACGCGGTGAAGATGACGTGCTTGGCGCCGGAACCGACCGAGAGCTCAGCATCGGTGTACTCCAGCCCGGTGACCCGGCGGAGCCGGTCGATGATCGCCCGGCGCAGCGCCACGGTGCCGTTCACCGCGGTGTACTTGGTGTCGCCTCGCTCGATGGCCGCGATGCCGGCCGCCTTGACGTTGTCCGGCGTATCGAAATCAGGTTCACCCACGGTGAGGTCGAGAACCTTCACCCCGCTCTCTCGAAGCTCGCGCGCCTTCCCCGCGGCAACGGTGCTCGGCGACGGATGGACCCGGGTCATCCGGGCAGCTTCAACGGGCATGGCGATTTCCTCGGTCGATGGGTTTGCCCACAATCCTAGAAGTGGGTCGAGGCAATGCGCCAAGACGGAATGTGGGTGCTGTCATAAGGTGCGCTTATAGCGTCGGCAGCGCGGACCCACACCCGCCACCCAGTGGTCCTTTCGGTCCACTGGCGATACCCGATCGGCCCCTCCGCGGCGATTCGAGCGTTATGAGCGGCGGGACGCCGATGACCGCATACGGATCAGCTATGGATGAACCCCCGGACTGCACGAGTCGACGCCGGAAGCCACGGACTAAGGTTCCGCCTATGGAACCTGACCCGCACACGACGTCCGGCAAACTCGCCGAGTTGGAACGTCGTGATCGGCAGGCGAAGCATCCGGCGTCGGACGCCGCGGTGGAGAAGCTGCACGCCAAGGGGAAGATGACCGCCCGCGAGCGGGTGCTGGCGCTGCTCGACGAGGACAGCTTCACCGAACTGGACGAGTTCGCCCGGCACCGCACCACCGCCTTCGGCATGGACGCCAAACGGCCCTACACCGACGGGGTGATCACCGGCTTCGGCACCATCGAGGGCCGCAACGTCGCCGTGTTCTCCCAGGACGTGACGATCTTCGGCGGCGCCCTGGGCGAGGTGTACGGCGAGAAGATCTGCAAGGTGATGGACCTGGCGCTGCGCACCGGCATTCCGGTGATCGGCCTGGTCGAGGGCGGCGGCGCCCGCATTCAGGAGGGCGTGGTCAGCCTCGGCCTCTACGCCGAGATCTTCAAGCGCAACACCCATGCCTCCGGCGTCATCCCGCAGATCTCGGTGATCCTCGGCGCGGCGGCCGGCGGGCACGTCTACTCCCCCGCGCTGACCGACTTCGTGGTGATGGTCGACCAGACCTCGCAGATGTTCATCACCGGCCCGGACGTGATCCGCACCGTCACCGGCGAAGAGGTGACGATGGAGGAACTGGGCGGCGCCCGCACTCACAACACCCGCTCCGGCAACGCCCATTACCTGGCCGCCGACGAGACCGACGCGCTCGACTTCGTCCGGCACCTGCTCGGTTTCCTGCCGGCCAACAACCTCGACGAGCCGCCGGCCCTGGAACCCGACCCGGAGGCCGAAGTCGACGGCGCCGACCTGGACACCCTGATCCCGGACGCCCCCAACCAGCCCTACGACATGCACGAAGTGCTCACCCGGGTGCTGGACGACGGCGAGTTCTGCGAGGTGCACGCCCGGTTCGCTGCCAACATGATCTGCGGCTTCGGCCGGGTCGAGGGACGTCCGGTCGGGGTGGTCGCCAACCAGCCGATGGTGTACGCCGGCTGCCTCGACATCGACGCCTCCGAGAAGGCGGCCCGGTTCGTCCGCACCTGCGACGCGTTCAACGTGCCGGTGCTCACCTTCGTGGACGTGCCCGGCTTCCTGCCCGGCATCGACCAGGAGTGGAACGGCATCATCCGGCGCGGCGCGAAACTGCTCTACGCCTACGCCGAGGCGACCGTGCCGCTGGTCACCGTGATCACCCGGAAGGCCTACGGCGGCGCCTACGACGTGATGGGCTCCAAGCATCTCGGCGCCGACGTGAACCTGGCCTGGCCGACCGCACAGATCGCGGTGATGGGCGCCGAGGGTGCGGTGAACATCCTGTACCGCCGCGACCTGGCCGCGGCGTCCGACCCGATCGAGCGGCGGGCCGAGCTGGTCGAGGCCTACAACGACGAGCTGTCGAACCCGTGGATCGCGGCCGAACGCGGGTATGTCGACCGGGTGATCGCGCCGCGCGACACCCGCGCCGAGATCGCCAAGGCGCTGCGGCTGCTGCGCACCAAACGTGCCCAACTGCCGCCCAAGAAGCACGGGAACATTCCGCTGTGACCGCACCGATCGTCGTCCGCGGACGTCCGACCGACGCCGAGCTGGCCGCGCTCACCGCCGTCCTGCTCGGGCGGCGGGCGGCCGCCGAGGACGAGGCCGCTCCGGTCCGGCCGGCGCGGCGCTGGGGCTCGGCGCGGGACCGACTGCGGCTCGCACCCACCCCCGGTCCCGGGGCGTGGCAGGCCTCGCTCCGGCACTGACGGCGCCGGATTTCGACGATGAGAAAGGACGCCTGGTGATGGGCGAGTTTTCCAAGGTCCTGGTGGCCAACCGGGGCGAGATCGCCGTCCGGGTGATCCGTGCCGCCGCGGACGCCGGGCTGGCCAGCGTGGCCGTCTACGCCGACGCGGACGCCGACGCGCTGTTCGTCAGGCTCGCCGACGAGGCGTTCGCGCTGGGCGGCAGCACCCCGGCCGAGACCTACCTGGACGTCGACAAGCTGCTCGCCGTCGCCGCCCGGTCGGGCGCCGACGCCGTCCATCCCGGCTACGGCTTCCTGTCCGAGAACGCCGGCTTCGCCCGGGCCGTGATCGACGCCGGGCTGACCTGGATCGGCCCGCCGCCCGAGGCCATCGAGGTGCTCGGCGACAAGGTGCAGGCCCGGCACCTCGCCGCCAAGGTGGGCGCCCCACTGGTGCCCGGCACGCCCGATCCGGTGGCCGGCGCGGACGAAGTGGTCGCCTTCGCCCAACAGCACGGTCTGCCGATCGCGATCAAGGCGGCCTACGGCGGCGGCGGACGCGGCCTCAAGGTGGCCCGCAGTCTGGACGAGGTGGCCGAGCTGTACGAGTCGGCCACCCGCGAGGCGATCACCGCCTTCGGCCGCGGCGAATGCTTCGTGGAGCGCTACCTGGACCGTCCCCGGCACGTCGAGACCCAATGCCTGGCCGACGCCCACGGCGGCGTGGTGGTGGTCTCCACCCGGGACTGCTCATTGCAGCGCCGGCACCAGAAGCTGGTCGAAGAGGCACCCGCGCCGTTCCTGACCGAGGCGCAGCGCGACGAGCTGTACACCGCCAGCAAGGCAATCCTGCGCGAGGCCGGCTACGTCGGCGCCGGCACCTGCGAGTTCCTGGTCGGCACCGACGGCACCATCAGCTTCCTGGAGGTGAACACCCGGCTGCAGGTGGAGCATCCGGTCTCCGAGGAGGTCAGCGGGTTGGACCTGGTCCGGGAGCAGTTCCGGGTGGCCGCCGGTGAGCCGCTCGGCTACGACGACCCGGTGCTGCGCGGGCATTCGATCGAGTTCCGGATCAACGCCGAGGACGCCGGCCGTGGTTTCATGCCGGCGCCGGGCACGCTGACGCAGTGGCGGCCGCCGACCGGGCCCGGCGTCCGGGTCGACGAGGGCTATCTGGCCGGGATGACCGTGCCAGGTGCCTTCGACTCGCTGGTCGCCAAGATCATCGTCACCGGCGCCGACCGGCTGCAGGCGGTGCAGCGGGCCCGGCGGGCGCTGGCCGAGACCGTGCTGGAGGGCATGCCGTCGGTGCTGCCCTTCCATGCCGCGGTGCTGGACGAGCCGGCATTCGTCGCCGCCGACGGCACGTTCGGCGTCCACACCCGCTGGATCGAGACCGAGTTCGACAACCGGATCGCCCCCTATACCGACGCCGCAGCCGACCCGGAACGGGCCGAACGCCAGAGCTTCGTGGTCGAGGTGGACGGACGCCGGCTCGAGGTCCGGCTGCCCGCCGATCTGGTCGCGCCGGCACGGCCGGCTACTGGGTCCGCTTCGCGTCCGGGACGCCGCGGTGGTGCCGCACGACCGGCAGCGGCGGCGTCCGGCGATCTCACCGCACCCATGCAGGGCACCATCGTCCGGGTCGCCGTCGCCGAGGGTGACGTGGTGGCCGAGGGTGATCTGGTGGTGGTGCTGGAGGCGATGAAGATGGAGCAGCCGATCGCCGCCCACCGCGCCGGGATCGTCCGCAATCTGCGTGCGACTACGGGTTCGACGGTGACCAGCGGCGCCGTGCTCTGCAGCATCGCCGAGTGAGACCGGTCCACCCGTGCTTGTGTCGCAGGGAAATTCATCGGAATTTCTTGGTGACATACCAGGTTTTGTGTGCACAATGACTCGGTGGACTATCTCGGCATCGTGGCGCTGCTGGCCGTCGTGGCCTGCGCTTTCGTCGTGATCGCCCGCGCCGTCATCAGCCAGGGACGCCGCGTGCGGACCGAACAGGCCAACCAGTTGCGGCTCGCCCGGCGGGCCGCAGAGACCGACGTCGCCAGCTTCGGCGACGAGGTGAGCCAACTCGCCATGCTGGCTGAGAACGGCGCGCGGGCCGCTGACCTCTACGTGCTGGCCACCGCCCACCTGGCCGGCGCCCGCCAGTCGCTGCGGGAGGCCCGCCGTCCGGACGACTTCAGCCGGGTGACCGCCATCCTCGCCGAGGGCCGCCTCACGGCCGCGCGGCTGGCCGCCTGCGCAGCTGGCGAGCCGACCCCGATACGTCGTCCGCCGTGCTTCTTCAACCCTGGCCACGGCCCCTCGAAGCGGAACGTCCACTGGCAGCGCCGCAGCCTTCCCGCCTGCGCCGCGGACGCCGCCCGGATCGAATCGGGCGCCGACCCGTACATCCGCACCGTGGAGCGGGACAACCGCAGGGTGCCGTACTGGGAGGGCGGGCCGGCCTACGCCGGCTGGGTCGCCGGGTACTACGCGTCCTGGCGCGGCGACCGGCGGGTGGCAGACATCGCGCCGAACAACATCTGACGGCACGATGGGCCGGACCCCGTCCCGCCGCACCCCTGTCTGCCGGCCGTCTCTTGGCCGGACCTGCCTCCGCCCGACCTCAGGGTGGTCGACCTTTCTCCGCCCGACCTCAGGGTGGTCGACCTTTCTCCGCCCGACCTCTCTCACCCGCCGGACCCGACTGCGCCGTACCCCGCCACGCGCAGCGTGGGTGGTGACACTCGCGGTCCTGGGCGCACTGCTGCCGGGATGCACGTCCCCCGTCATCGACTTCGACCCCGCGCGCACGGCGAGCCCCGCCGGCTTCCCGTGCCCGCCGCTGACACGTCCGACACCGGCCGCGCTCCAGCCCGAGGTCAGGTCCGGTCGGGTGCGAGTCGGCGCGGTCTCCTACCCGATCGCACCGCCCCCCTTCTCGGCGCCGTCCAACGCCGAGTACATGGCGTTCGGCAATCTGATCGGCTCGCAGCACGCCGCAGTCGAAGCGGCCACCGCCACGTCGATGGGCTGGGACGCGGTGATCGCCTTGGCCAGGCTCAACTCGGTAGACGGCGCCTGGGGAGGCCAGACAGCGGCCGAGATGGTCAGCCAGTGTTCACTGTCGATGACCTGGCGCGGCATCGACTACCACCCCCAGATGCGCCGCGACGAGACGTTCACCGTCGACGGCCACCCGGGCTGGATCCGGATCATCGACCTCAACTTCACCGTTCCCGGCATTCGCGCCACCACCGAGGTGCAGACCGTCATCGTCGTCCAGGCGGGCGACGACAGCTACGCCTACCTGAGCTACCTGCCGGACACCGCCGAACACCTCAAACCCATCCTGGACGCCACCCGCGACGGCCTCCGCATCCACCGCTGATCGCACTAGGCCCTCCCTAATCAGTTCAGGCCTCCCGTCGACGGGAGGCCTGAACTGATTAGGGAGGGCCTAGTGCGATGTGGGCTCGGGGTCAGTAGGTGACGGACTCGACGGAGCCGTTGTGCAGGCGACGGGCGGCTTCGGCGATCGAACCGGTCAGCGACGGGTACACGGTGAAGCTCTGGGCCAGCTGGTCGACGGTCAGCTTCTCGCGGACGGCCAGCGACAGGGCCTCGATCAGTTCGCTGGCAATCGGGGCCACCACCACGCCGCCGATCACGATCCGGGTGGTGGGGAGGCAGAAGATCTTGACGAAGCCGTCCACGATGCCGCGCATCTTGGCCCGCGGGTTGGTGTGCAGCGGCAGCATCACCGCGAGCCCGGTGACGACGCCGGAATCCAGTTCGGCCTGGCTGACACCCACGGTGGCGATCTCGGGCGCCGTGAACACGTTGGCGGCGACGGTGCGCAGATCAAGCGGACCGACGGCGTCCCCTAGGGCGTGCCACATGGCGATCCGGCCCTGCATCGCCGCCACCGACGCCAGCGGGAACACCCCTGTGCAGTCCCCGGCCGCGTATACGCCGCGCGCGGCGGTGCGGGAGACCTTGTCCACCGTGATGTAGCCGCGCTGGTCGAGGTCGATTCCCGCCGATTCGAGGCCGACGCCGGACGTGTTCGGGGTGGATCCCACCGCCATCAGGCAATGCGAGCCGGTGACCGTGCGACCGTCCGCCAACTCGACCACCACCTCGTCCCCCTCCACCCGGGCGGCCTGTGCCCGAGAACGGGACAGGATCGTCATGCCGCTGCGTTCGAAGACCTGCTGGACGACGCGACCGGCGTCCGCGTCCTCGCCGGGCAACACCTGGTCGCGTGAACTGACCAGGACGACGTCCGCCCCGAGCGCGTGGTAGGCGCTGGCGAACTCGGCGCCGGTCACGCCGGACCCCACCACGATCAGCCGTTCAGGTAGGTCACTCAGGCCGTAGAGCTGCGTCCAGGTCAGGATGCGGTGGCCGTCCGGACGGGCGGCGGGCAGTTCGCGCGGCGTGGTTCCGGTGGCGAGCAGGATGATGTCGGCGCGCAGCCGCTCGTCACCATGAGCGGTGCTCGCCACCACGCATTCGGTGCCGTCGAGACGTCCGGTGCCCTCGATCAGCCGGACACCTTCGGCCTGCAGCCGGCTGCGGATGTCGTCGGACTGGGCCGCGGCAAGCCGCAACACCCGCTCGTTCACCGCCGCCAGATCGACCCGGAACGCTTCCGCCAGGTCGTCAGCGCCGCGCAAGCGCAGCCCGAGATCCTGGGCGCGGCGCAGCGTGGTCATCACCTCGGCGGTCGCGATCAGGGTCTTGGACGGCACCACGTCGGTCAGCACCGCCGCGCCGCCGACACCGTGGCGTTCGATCAGCGTCACCCGCCCGCCGAGCTGGTTGGCCACCAGCGCCGCCTCATAGCCGCCCGGCCCACCGCCGATGATCACCACGTCCATCACGAACGGCATTCTTCCACCGGAATATGACGAGCAGTCGCGCCGGGCTTCAGCGCCTAGGCTCGTGGCGTGCCCCGAGACCGTTCGCTACTCACCCTCGCCGTACTGTGCGGGGTCCTGGTTCTGACGGCGGTGTTGATGATCGCCTTCGGCCTGCCCGAGCAGACCCTGCTCCAACAGCGCCTGCTGCAGCTGTATTCGGTACCGCTGTCGGGGGCCCTGGCGCTGGGCGTGGTGCATCTCACCAGCAAGCTGCCGACCGTGAATCCGACGACCCGCGTCGTACTCGCAGCGACCGCCGCGGCCTGCGTGCTCGGCGTGGCCGGGATGGCAGTGGGCCTGCTGCTCGGCCTGGACGGGCTGCTGCCCGCCGCACAGGCGGTGATGTGGCTCAGCCTCGGATTCGCACTGGTCTGGCTGGTTGCCCAGCTACCCCGCCGCTCCGATCACCGGACGTTCGGGCTGCGTCCGATCAGCGACGACGATGAAGACGAGGACACCGGCGATCCCGCAGCCGGGCACGAGACCGCCGAGTAGTGCCGGCTCAGCCCAGATCCACCGAGCTGCGGCTACTGCGCACCCCAGCTGAGCGCACTGGCGGCACCGCGCACGCTCGCAGTACCACCCCGTACGCCTTCACGCATCCGACTCGCAAGTGCACCCAGCTGGTGCCGCTCGCTACGCCGCCCATCGGTGGATCTGGGCTCTAGCCGCAGTGCACCTTGTTCAGAACCCGGCGATACGAGACGCCCTTGTACTTCACCTCGCCGTAGAGCGAGATGCACTTGCCCTTGGTCTTGGTCACCTTGACCGGGCCCGCATAGGTGTGGAAGCGCCCGCTGTCGGTGCGCACCTTCCCGCCGCTGGAGAGCCCGACGCCGACCGTCATCCAGTGCTTTCCGGCCATGTCGTCGTAGACCAGCACACAGTTGGTGCCGCCGTTCGCCGAGGAGTACCAGACCTCGATGTGACCGTGCTTGAAGTGGTCGGGAACCTCGCCACCCCCGTACAGCTGGTACTTGCCGACGCGGTTGCCGGGACACGGCGACGCTGCCTCAGCCTTGGGGGTCACCGCGACGAGTGTGCTGGCGCCGCACAGCAATGCGAGCCCTGCGGCCGCGATGCGGGAGTGGATCGATTTCATCGGGTTTTCCTTCCTGGCAACGAATGGGTGACAACGTAATGGAGTCGGTCGTGCTGCTGACCACCGTCCGCGGCGGTGAGCGGCGGCACCGCCGCAGTCGGGGGCTACCGCCGCTGCCGCCCACAGTCGGTGGGCACCGCACGACACGGCTTGCGACGCCTCCCGCACTCGGCAACACTCGCGATATCGCCCAACGAGGGACGAGTGCGAAGGAGCTGCAGCATGACCGAGTTGATGGACGCCGCGCTGATGTACGGCCCGGGCGATATCCGGGTCGAGCAGGTGGAGAAGCCGGCCTGCCCCGCGGGCGGGTTCGTGGTCAAGGTGCTGGCGGTCGGCATGTGCGGCTCGGACATCCGGAACCTGACCACCGACTCCCGCAAGGGCGTCTACCCGCACATCTACGGCCACGAGGTGGTCGGACTTGTCGATGAGGTCGCGCCCGGGGTCAGCCAGTACCGGGTGGGCGAGATGATTTACGTCTACCCGGTCGCGCACTGCCTGCGATGTGATTTCTGTCGCAGCGGGCACAGCGAGCAGTGCCCGAACGTCGAGGAGTACACCGAGCAGCCGGGCGGCTTCGCGCAGTACATCGCCTACGGCCCCAAACGCGTCGAGCGCGGTGCCACCTTCCCAGTGCCGGACGGCATCGACCCGGTCCGCGCCGCGCTGGCCGAGCCAATGTCGTCCACCTACGCCTGCGTCGACAACATCAACGTGACCATGGGCGACTCGGTGGCGATCCTGGGCGCCGGCCCGATCGGGGTGTTCCTGGCGATCCTGTGCCGGATGCGGGGCGCCAGCACCATCATCCTGGTCGACGTGAACGCGGACCGGCTGGAGAAGTCGGCGGCTTTCGACGAGATCGACCATCGGGTCAACTCCAGCGAGGTCGACCCGGTCGAGGAGGTGCTCCGGCTCACCGACGGACTGGGTGCTGACAAGGTGATTTCGGCGAACCCGTCCACGATCGCCCAACAGCAGGGGCTGCTGATGACCAAGCGCGCCGGCACCATGGTGTTCTTCGGCGGCGTCCCCAAAGGCGCCCTCACCGAGGTCGACAGCAACCTGATCCACTACCGCGGGTTGTGGATCTACGGCCATTACGGCTCGAACACGATGCAGGTGCAGAAGGCCTTCGAGCTGGCGATCGACCCCAAGTTTCCGGCCGACCGGATCGTCTCGCACGTCCTGCCGCTCGCCGACATCAACCGCGCCATCGAGATGACCCGGACCGGTGAAGCCCTGAAGGTGATCCTGACCCCCAACGAGCAGTAGCCTCAGGCGATCGGCGCCCACTCCGGGCCGGTCTCGGCCAGCTTCGGATCGAGCTTGGTGAAGATCGGAGACGGCTTCGCCAGCGGCGTTCCGACGGCGATCGGACGCGACTCCCAGGTCGCCGCCTGGTTGACGTAGTCGCCGCGCAGCACCGGGTAGGGCGCCTCGGCGCCCGGTTCGGTGACCTCGGTCAGTTCGGGCTGGGCCGCCCACACACCCTCGCCGCCGAGCGCCTCGAACACCTTCTGCGCGGCGTGCGGCAGCAGCGGGGTGAGCAGCGTGTTGCAGTCCTGGACGACCTGCAGCGCCACGTGCAGCACGGTGTCCCGGCGGGCCGGGTCGTCCTTCAGCTTCCACGGCTCCTGATCGGAGATGTACTTATTGGCCAGCCCGACCACCCGCATCGCCTCGGTGGTCGCGAGCTTGAACTTGCACCGGCTCCAGGCGTCGCCGACCACCGCGTAGGCGTCCTTGGCGGCCTGCAGCAGCGCCTCGTCCGCCTCGGTCAGCTCGCCGGCCACCGGGATCGCGCCAACATTCTTGTGCGCCATCGAGATCGACCGGTTGACCAGGTTGCCCCACTCGTTGGCCAGCTCGAAGTTGATCCGGCGGACGAACTCCTCCCAGGTGAAGTCGGTGTCCTGATTCTCCGGGCCGTTGACGGCGATGAAGTAACGCAGCGCGTCCGGGCCGAAATCGCGCAGGAAGTCTCGCACGTAGATGACGTGCCCGCGCGACGACGCCAACTTGGAGCCCGACATGGTCAGGAACTCCGACGACACGATCTCGGTGGGCAGGTCGAGCAGCCCGAACGCGGACGGCTCGCCGCCCTTGTCGCCCTGGCCGTTGGCGCCCAGCAGGATGCCGGGCCAGATCACCGAATGGAAGGTGATGTTGTCCTTGCCCATGAAGTAGTACGAACGGGCCTCGTCGTTGCTCCACCAGCGCTTCCAGGCGTCCGCATCGCCGGACCGCTTGGCCCACTCGATGGACGCCGACAGGTAGCCGATGACCGCGTCGAACCAGACGTAGATCCGCTTCATCGGGGCGTCCTCCCAGCCCTCCAGCGGGATCGGCACCCCCCAGTCCAGGTCACGGGTGATCGCCCGGGGGCGGAGCTCGGCGAGAAGGTTCTCGCTGAACTTCAGCACGTTCGGACGCCAGTCCGTCCGGGTCTCCAGCCACTCGCCGAGCGCCCCGGCCAGCGCCGGCAGGTCGAGGAAGAAGTGCTCGGTCTCGATGAACTTCGGGGTCTCGCCGTTGATCCGCGACCGCGGGTCGATCAGGTCGATCGGGTCGAGTTGGCGTCCGCAGTTGTCGCACTGGTCGCCGCGGGCACCGTCGAAGCCGCAGATCGGGCAGGTGCCCTCGATGTACCGGTCGGGCAGGGTCCGGCCGGTGGAGGGGCTGATCGCACCCTGCTGCCGCTGGGCGACGACGTAGCCATTGGCGTGCAGCGTCCGGAACATCTCCTGGACGGTCGCACGGTGATTGAGGGTCGTGGTGCGGGTGTAGAGGTCGTAGCAACAACCCAGGCCGGCCAGGTCCTCAGCGATCACCCGGTGGTACTTGTCGGCGGTCTGCTGCGGGGTCAGCCCCTCCTTCTCGGCCTGCACCTGGATCGCGGTGCCGTGCTCGTCGGTTCCCGACACCATCAGCACATCGTGTCCGGCCATCCGCATGTAGCGCGAGAAGACGTCCGAGGGGACGCCGAAGCCGGAGACATGGCCGATGTGCCGCGGACCGTTGGCATACGGCCAAGCCACCGCGGTCAGGATGGGAGAAGTCATGAGCGGCATCCTAAAGGCTCGGCGCGCGGCACCCCCTCCGGCGCCCACCAGTGGCCATTCAGGACGGGATGAACCAAAGGTTAACAAGGGGTTACGATGGAGTCTCAACCAAGTGTTTCCCCGGTGACGAGAATGTCCCTACGATGAACGCGTGTCCCCCGAGCTCATACTCTTGGCGCTCGTCGTCGTCACGGCTCTAGCCTTCGACTTCACGAACGGATTTCACGACACGGCCAACGCGATGGCTGCGTCGATCGCCACTAAGGCGCTGACCCCGAAGACCGCTGTCGTGCTGTGCGCATCCTTGAACCTGGTGGGCGCTCTGCTGTCGGTCGAAGTGGCCCTCACCGTGACCAACGCCGTGATCAACCTGCAGAACCCGGACGGCTCACCGCGGGCCGAGTTGCTCGCCGACGGCGGCAGCCGGCTGCTGATGATCCTGCTCGCCGGACTCGCCGGCGCGATCATCTGGAACCTGGCCACCTGGCTGTGGGGACTGCCGTCCAGTTCGTCGCATGCATTGTTCGGCGGCCTGGTCGGCGCCACCCTCGCCGGACTGGGCTGGGGTGGCGTCAAGTGGGTCAGCGAGGGCAGCAAGGTGGACGGCGTGGTCGGCAAGGTGATCCTGCCCGGGCTGATCTCGCCGGCGATCGCGATGATCGTCGCGCTGGTCGGCACCAGACTGGTCTTCAAGGTCGCCGCCCGGCTCACCGAGAAATACCGCACCCAGGGCTTCCGCTGGGGTCAGGTCGGCGCCGCCTCACTGATGTCGCTATCGCACGGCACCAACGACGCGCAGAAGACGATGGGCGTGATCACCCTGGCGCTGATCGCCTCGGGGCATTGGGACAGCACCCACGAGGTCCCGATGTGGGTCAAGCTCGCCTGTGCGATCACCATCGCACTAGGCACCTATCTGGGCGGCTGGCGGATCATCCGGACCATGGGCAAGGGCCTGGTCGAGATCGAGCCGCCGCAGGGGATGAGCGCCGACATGGCGTCCGCCTCGGTCATCCTGGCCTCCAGCCAACTCGGTTTCGCGCTCTCCACCACCCATGTGGCCACCGGTTCGATCCTGGGTTCCGGGGTCGGACGCCCCGGCGCACAGGTGCGTTGGGGCGTCGCCGGACGGATGGGGTCGGCCTGGTTGACGACGCTGCCGGCGGCGGCCGCCATCGGCGCAGTGATGTTCTGGATCGGGAACGGCCTGGGTTCGGGCGTGGGGGCCAGCGTGGTGTTCCTGCTGCTCTGCGCGGCCGGCGGCTACATGTGGCTGCATTCGCGCAAGGAGCCGATCGGCCACCACAACGTCAATGACGACTGGGCACCGGCACCCAAGGCGGACAAGAAGGAGGTGGGGGTCTGATGTGGCTCACCGCCCTCGATGACGCCTGGCGGATCCTGGTGGCCGGGCTGGTGCTCGGCGCCGGCCTGCCCATCCTGTTCGCACTCGGAGTGAAATCCATCGCCTGGGCCAACGGCGACCTCCCTGATACCCGGCGAAACCCGCTGGGCCGGGTCGTCGCGGTTCTGTTGTTCGCCGTCGTTCTGCTCGCCATCGCTCTCGGGATCGGCTACATCGTCGCCCACGGCTTCGGCTACACGCTGGCCTTCGACGGCATCCTGCCGACGATCGTCAAGCGCTGAAGGCCGAACTCGAACGCCGCGGCGCCCGGGTGCTGCTGACCAGAACCAACGACGCGGACCTCGGGCCCTGCGTCAACAACGGACCCAGGCCGCCAACCACGCCATGGCCGACCTGATGATCTCGATCCATGCCGACGGCAACTACTCCACGGGAGCCCGTGGCTTCCACGTCCCTCGCCGACGCCGGGCAGCGCTCCCTCACCCCCTGACCACCACTGGGCCCTCCCTAATCAGTTCAGCCCTGCCGTCGACGGGAGGGCTGAACTGATTAGGGAGGGCCTACCCGTGACCTAGTCGGGGGCGGGGGCGGTGCGAACCAGCGTCCAGCGGAGGAAGAACTGGGTGAGTGGGCCGACGGCCATGGCGAAGGCCAGGGTGCCGAGGCCGGCGGTGCCGCCGAGCAGCAGGCCGATGCCCAGCACCACCACCTCGATCAGGGTCCGAACCAGGCGGAGGCTGCGGCCGGTCCGGCGCGCCAGGCCGGTCATCAGGCCGTCGCGTGGGCCGCGCCCGAGCTGGGCGCCGATGTAGACGGCGCCGGCGACGCCGTTGAGCAGCACCCCGGTGACCATCAGGGCGATCCGCGGCGCCCAGTCGTCGGTCGCCGGGAGCCAGGCCAGGGACGCGTCCACCGCCAGGCCGATCACGATCGCGTTGGCGAGCGTGCCGATGCCGGGCCGCTCCCCCACCGGGATCCACAGCAGCAGCACCACAAAGCTGAGCGCGATGGTGATCTGTCCGAAACTGAGTGGCAGCCAATGGGTCAGGCCGATGGTCAGCACGTCCCAGGGAGCCACGCCCAGGTTGCCGCGCAGCATCAGGGCCATCGAGAAACCGAAGAGCAGTAGCCCGGCGAACAGCTGGACGACGCGGCGCGGCAGCTGCCCGGTGCGCAACTGTCCCAGCGGCCCCAGATTGGAGATCTCGATCGGACGGCTCGTGCTCATGCACTCATCGTGCACACCTAATGGCCTTGCTTGAAAGAGCCAATCGTGACACAGTGGCCCGGTGAACGGCGCCATCCCCGTCGGCCGTGTGGCCAATCTGGTGGGCGACGTCCCGGCCCCCGCCTTCAGTGGCCTGGCCGCGCGGTTGGCGTCCGTGATCGCCGACGGCCTGCTGCCGCTGGGCCAGCGGCTGCCCAGCGAACGCGACCTGGCCGCGGCGCTGGGACTGTCCCGGACGACGGTGACCCGGTCCTACGGGCTGCTGCGCGAAGCCGGCTACGCGGCTGCCCGGCAGGGTTCCGGCACCTGGACGCGGGTGCCCGGGGGCACGACGCGGGGTCACGATCGCGCCCTGCTGCCCCAGCCCGACCGGGCCTCGATGATGGATCTCAGCTGCGCGGCACCCGCGGCGGTCCCCGGCCTGGCGAGCGCCTATGCCACCGCGACCGCAGCGCTGCCGGCCTATCTCACCGGTCACGGCTACTTCCCGCTGGGCCTGCCCGAGCTGCGCGAGGCGATCGCCGATCGCTACCGGCGGCGCGGGCTGCCCACCACGTCCGACCAGGTGCTGGTCACCTCGGGTGCGATCGCCGCCATCGCCGCTGCTGCGCAGGCGCTGCTCGAACCGGGCGACCGGGTCCTGGTCGAATCGCCGGTCTATCCGAATGCGGTGACCTCGCTGCGTCGCGCCGGCGCCCGAGTCGTCACGGTTCCCGTCGACCCCGACGGCTGGGACCTGGACGCGATGGAAGCGACACTGCGTCAGGTGGCACCCCGCGCGGCCTACCTGATTCCCGACTACCAGAACCCGACCGGGCTACTGCTGGACGACGCCCAACGCCACCGGCTCGGTGCAGCGCTGGCCCGCTCGCGCACCGTGCCGATCGTCGACGAGAGCCATGCCGACCTGCACCTGGGGACGGTTCCGACTCCGGCGCCGATGGCGGCGCACAACGCATCGGCGATCACCGTAGGCGGCTCCTCCAAGGCGTTCTGGGGCGGACTACGGGTCGGCTGGCTGCGGGTACCGGACGGCCGGCAGGCCCGGTTCACCCAGGCCAGGCTCGGGCTCGACCTGGGCGCGCCGATCCTGGAGCAACTGGTGCTCACCGAGTTGCTCACCGGCTCGGACGGCGACGCTCACCAGCAGCGTGAGCGGCTGCGCCGCCAGCGGGACGTCCTGGCCGGCACGTTGCGCCACCAACTGCCGGACTGGCGGTTCCGGATCCCGGACGGCGGGCTATCGCTGTGGTGCCGGCTGCCCCGTCCGGTGGCCGCCGCGCTGTCGGTCGAGTGCGAACGGCGCGGCCTGGTGATCACGCCCGGCTCGGTGTTCGCCCCAGACGGCGGTCTGGCCTCATTCGTCCGGCTGCCCTACACCCGTGCCGAGCCCGACCTGCTGGCCGCTGTCGATGTCCTGCACACCGCCTGGGAAGCTCTGGACGGACGGCACGACGTCGCCGACCCGGTGCGCATCCTGATCGCCTGAACCCAGATCCACCGATCTGCGGCTACTGCGCGGCGCCGGATGGGCGGCCGTTCGGATGTCTGGCAGGCCGACGAGGGAGCCATACCCGGGTCGTCCGGCGACTGAGCAGGACGCACGGAGGCGCCGTCCGGGGGCGCGCCGGCGGGGGACAACCCGCCGGGTCAGGACGGGGCGTCGAGCCGGTACCGGCCGGTGTCCAGCCAGCCCCGCAACCGCCGCACGCTGGCCTCGGCATACCTCGGGATCATCCCGCGCAGCTCGACGTTCTGCTGCTCCAGCAGGTCATCGAGCAGCAGCAGGTTGCGGCCGGCCACCATGCCCTCGAAGGCCTCGTCACTCAGCTGTGGGAGCGGACGAACTCGTGCGTAACCCTCGCGCAGCATCTCTTCGTAGGCGGCGTCCACCCGTAGGTAGTAGCTGGAGATAGCCAGGTCGAGTGCTGGCACGCCGCGTCCCGCGTCGTCGAAGTCGAACACGCTGAGCCGGCCACCGTGCCACTTCAGATTGCCGCCGTGCAGGTCGGCGTGCAGCGGGATCACCTGATCGGCGGTGAAGGCCTGATCCTGCAGGTCCTGCGCCCGGGCGAGGGCGGCGGTCAGGACGGCGCGGGCGTCGGCGTCCAGCGCCGGATGATCACCGAAGCGATTGGGCAGGCCGGTCAGCACATCATCGAACAACGGCAATGCGCCATCGGACGGCAGGCGCCAGGTCGCCGCATGGTGGTGCAGCAGCGCCATCGCCTCACCCACGACGCGGACCTGCCCGAGCCGCGGCTTGAAGCCGAGGTTCCGGCCGTCCAACCAGGAGAACAGCACCAGCGGAAGGTCGCGGCCGTGATCCGGGCTGGGGACATAGGCCGCCCAATCCCCCTCGCGGGTCGGTTGCGGCGTCGGCACCCGCAGGTCGGTCTCGGCGGCGAGTGCCGCCAGCCAAGCAACCTCGGCCCGCAGGTGGGCGTCGGTCTTGGTAGGGATGACGTTCACCCGCAGCGCGAACCGCCGACCATCATCCGCGTCGACCCGGAAGGTCGTGTTGTAGCCGTGATTCAGCAGCCGCAGGGACGCGTCGGAGAGACCCCACGCGGGAAGCGCGCGCGCCGCCAGCGCACGGAGCCGGCGCACCTGGGTCCGGGCGGAGACGTCGATGAACAGCTTGCGCATGGGCGTCACCGTAGTACCCGACGGATTTGTTGAGTTCCATTCTCAATTACATTCCCCTCGCAGATGACCGCCGAGCTGTACGAGCGAAGAAAGTCGACGCCCGGCCCCGGACGCACATATCGCTCCTTCCATAATTCTCCGGAAATTCCCCAGGACCACTGATCAGCGGAGCCGTCACTCGGTTCCATTTGGTGGTGAAGCCCCTTGCCAACACGGACTACCCGGAGCCCTCGACACTCTCGATCAATGAAAATCAGCGGCTCTTCAAGAAATCCTGTACGCAAAACCAGAAAAGCCTGCTCTACTCATGGGAACCTCCGTTCCGAGAAACCGTAAGGAGAGAGTGATGAGGCGACAACCGACTCGCGCAAGAGTCGGTGCCGCGGTTGTGACGGCCGCTGCACTGATCGGCACCATGGGTGGCCTGCCACCAAGAGCCGCCGCCAGCCCCACCCCACCCCCGCCCGGCAATACGCCGGGCACCGTCGGCACCACCGGGAAAGGCCGGGCCCAGCCTGCCAACAGCGGTGCTGCGCCCGCCGCGTTCAAGAGCTACAAGCTGAAGGGCGACTACGTCGCCAGCGGCGTCAGCCTCCGCAACCGAGGCTCCGGCACGATCAAGATCTCCGGCATCCCGAAGGGCGCCAAGGTCAAGAACGCCTACCTGTTCTGGGCGGTGCTCAGCCCTTCCGAATCCGCGTCGCTGAAGAAGGGCACCTTCGCCGGCACGGCGATCACGGGCACCAAGATCGGCTCTGGCGCCGGCCCGTGCTGGCCGTCGCCATTCGACGCCTACCCCGGGTACGCCTATCGCGCCGATGTCACCAAGAAGGTCAAGGGCAACGGGACGTTCGCGCTGAAGGGCTTCGCCTCCGGCACCAAGAACGGCACCGACCCGTTCACCACGACGCCCGTCGCACCCCTGGCCCAGGGCGCGTCGCTGGTGGTCGTATTCGAGAAGTCGAGCTATCCGATGACCAAGGTGATCCTGTCCAACGGGTATGCCGGACTCACCGGTGGGTCGGCGACCGCCACCGTGAGCTTCGGTTTCGCGGCGACGAACCCGGTCGGTGCCGTGAAGACCACCTTCATCGGCGCCGACGGGCAGTCGTTGACGGAGCCGCCGAGCACCGTGAACGGAATCGCGGTTCCCGCGGCCGATTGGGACGGCACCGACGGCCCGAAGCCGCTTTACTCCCAGGGCAATCTGTGGGACACCGACACCGCGAAGCTTCCGAACTTCGTCAAGCCCGGCGATACCTCGGCCACCATCACCGTCTCCAGCGGCCCGGATTGCCTGGCCTGGGTCGGCCAGGCGTTCTCGATCGGGGTCAACGGTGCCGCTGACACCGATGGCGACAAGCTGCTGGACGGCTGGGAGGCCAACGGCTACGACGCCAACAACGACGGGATCATCGACGTGAACCTGCCGGCGATGGGTGCCAGCGTGGTGCGCAAGGACCTGTTCGTCGAGATGGACTACATGAGCGATTCACTGTTGCCGGCAGCGTCCGACTTGAATCGGATCGTGAATGTGTTCGCCACCGCACCGCAAGCGAACAACCCGAACGGCTCGACCGGGATCACGCTGCACCTCGACGCCGGAGCCGCTCGCGGCGCCGCATACAACCTCGGTGGCGGCAACCCGGTGCCGTTCATCTACGACCTGAACCCAGTGGTGCCAGGGTTCAAGGCGCTCAAGGCCGCCAACTTCAACTCCGCGGTGCGGGCGAAGATCTTCTACTACATGATCTGGGGCAACGGCTACGACGGTGACACCAGTAGCGGCAACGCCTTCGTCCTCCCAAGTGACAGCTTCCTGGTCACCTTGGGACGCTGGCCGGGCGGGGGCACCCCGGATCAACGGGTCGGCACCTTCATCCACGAGTTCGGCCACGCTCTGGGCCAGAAGCATGGTGGCAACGACCACTCCAACTACAAGCCCAATTATCTGAGCGTGATGAACTACTCGTTCCAGATGTCAGGGGTGCTGAAGACCAACGGTTCGAAGTACTTCGGCTATTCCTCGTTCACGCTGCCCACCCTGAATGAGGCGAATCTCAACGAGAAGAAGGGGCTGCTGAGCAGCAATGCCAAGCCGTACCTCACCAAGTGGTTCTGCCCGAATCGCTCCTTCAAGATCGGCGGCCGCGCCGACCGCAATCTGGACTGGACCTGCAACCGCAAGCTGTCCACCAAGACCAAGGCCGACATCAACGGTGACGGGTACCTGTCGAAGCTCGGCACCTACAACAACTGGGGCCACATCGTGTACGGCGGCGGCGCCGTGGGCGGCGGGCCGGCGGCGATGCGGGAGTCGACGACGGTGATGAAGGAGCTCACCTTCGAGCAGCACCAGAAACACCAGCACCGCTGAACCAGCGGCTCGGAACGCACAATCGGCGGTGGTCGTCCCTCCCTTGTGGAGGGCGGCCACCGCCCGTTCGGAAGGCAGGGATCATGCTGACCAAGGGCCATGCCGCCCATCCGCTCGCCCTGTTGGCGCTGACCACCGTCCTGGCGGCGTGCCAGACCGGGCCCGGCTCATCACGTGCAGCCTCTCCGACGCCGTCGCAGGTGTCGAGCCCCCATCCGACCGGAGGGCTCACCCAGGAAGAGAACGACGCGATGCTTCCACCGGCCCCGACAGCCGTGCGGGCCGTGGTCACGTCCGACACGTCGGTGCGCATCACCTGGCAGACCCCGCCTGCGCCGACAGTCGTCCCCCGGTACAGCGAGAAGGTGGTCGAGTACCGCATCCATCGCCGCGGGCCGGGCGAGGTCGAGATGCGCCAGATCGGCACCAGCATGACTCTCGAGTTCATCGACAGGGCGCCCGGCAAGGGCGACTTCGCCTACGTGGTCACGGCCGTCCACGAGAACAACGTCGAGAGCACGGCATCGAACCCCCCAGCGGAGGTCAGTCTTCCGTAGCGGCGTTCGCCGCGAGAAGCGTCGCAGGCAACTGGCTTAATTGAGTATCATTCTCATATAGTCCGACCATGAGAACCTTCATGAGGAACCCACGCACGCCCGTGGTCGTCGCTTGCGCGCTGACCGCGACCCTGCTCCCGGCCGGCCTGACCGCACCGTCCGCAGAGGCCACACCGAAGGTGCGCAGCACCATCCTGGTCACCCACGTCGACGGCGTGGTCGCCCTCGACGCCCGCACCCTCAAGCCGGTCGCCCGGATCGCCACCACCTCCCGTCCGACGGTGGCGACCTCAGAGGACCAGCGGCACTTCTTCCTGATCCAGGGCGCCCAGGGACTCGTCCAGATCGGCGACCTGCGCGGCACCCCCCATCTCAACCCGCTGCGGCTGAACGCCGCCAAGCCCAGTCATGTGGTGTCGCACGGCACCACCACCGCGATCTTCGACGACGGCACCGGCACCGTCCAGCTGCTCAAGAGGTCGGACCTGGGCAAGGCCTCGGCAACCATCCGGACGCTCAGCCCGTTCCCGGCTCACCATGGCGTCGCGATGCCGATCGAGAAGGGCCGGCTGCTGGTCAGCATGCCCGGCAAGGAGCCCGGCCAGCGGGTCGGCTTCGCCCGGGTCAAGGCGTCCAACGGCCGCATCGAAAAGCGGTGGAACAACTGCCCCAAGATTCACGGGGAGGCTGAGGCGGCCGGCGGCGTCGTGGCGTTCGGCTGCGAGGACGGCGTGGTGATTTACCGCAAGGGCAAGGTCAGCAAGGCGTACGAGCCGGCGAGCGGACCCGAGGGCTTCAGCAGTCACCTGGCCGGCTCGGAGGAGTCACCGATCATCGCCGGCGCCTACAACGCCACCCACATCGCCCTCATCGACACCCGCACCGCCAAGACCAAGCTCCTCGACCTCGGGCTCGTCTACGGCACCCTGACCTGGGTGGAGAAGAAGCTGATTGCCCTCGGCACCGACGGCAAGGTGCATGTGATCAGTCCGGCGAAGGCGAAGGTCGAGGCGGCGATCCCGGTGATCGACGCGTGGACCAAGCCGGACGACTACTATGCCGCCCGGCCGACCCTCACCGCCGCGGGTCACCGCGTCGTCGTCGCCGATCCGGCGACCAAGACCCTGCGCGTGCTCAACCTGGAGACCGGCACGGTGAGCAAGCCGACCAAACTGGACGTGGAGCCGCTCGCGGTCACCGCGGCGGGACCGGGGGCCGGACACCAGCACTGACCCTGACCAGGTCAGCCGGCCGCCTCTTGGGGAACCGCTGATCGACACAACCGCCGCCGGTTGAGCTACGTCGAAACCCCTTGCCAGCGCTCTGTCGCCGGGGGTCTCGACAAGCTCGACCGACCAGGATCAGGGTTTAGTCCACCGGCACGTCCGGCCACAGGGTCGGGAGGTCCGTGATGAACGCCCGCACGAGCTCTTCGGCGCCTTCCAGCGCCGAGAGCTCGTTGCGGGCGATCGCGGCTTCGATCCCGTCCCGCCGGGCCCGGACACCCCCCGAGGAGCGGACCGCGTCCAGTACCTCGCCCTCGACCAGCGACCACAGCCAGTCGATCTGCTGGCGGGCCCGGCGCGGTTCCAGCCCACCGTGGGCCTCCAGGTAGGCGCGGTGGTCGAGGACGGCCTGCCACACCTCGTCCAGGCCCTTGCCAGTGAGCGCCGAACTGGTCAGCACGGGTGGGCGGCGGGCGTGCGGATCGGAGCTGATCAGCTTCATCGCGATGGTCAGTTCGCGGGCGGTCACGCGCGCCTCGCCCTCGTGGTCGCCGTCGGCCTTGTTGACGGTGATCACGTCGGCCATCTCGAGGATGCCGCGCTTGATGCCCTGCAGTTGGTCGCCGGCGCGGGCCAGCGCGATCAGCAGGAAGGTGTCCACCATGCCGGCGACCGCTACCTCGGACTGCCCCACCCCCACGGTCTCCACCAGCACGACGTCGAACCCGGCCGCCTCCATCACGATCATCGACTCACGGGTGGCCCGGGCTACCCCGCCCAGATGGCCTCCCGACGGCGACGGCCGCACATAGGCATCCTCCGACGCGGTCAAGGCCGCCATCCGCGTCCGGTCGCCCAAGATTGATCCGCCGCTGCGCGAGGACGACGGGTCGACCGCCAACACGGCGATCCGGTGCCCGGCCTCGATCAACCGCACCCCGAGCGCGTCGATGAACGTCGACTTGCCAGCCCCCGGCACCCCGGTGATACCGACCCGCACCGACCGCCCGCTGTCGGGGGTGAGCAGGTGCAGCAACTCCTTGGCTCGCTCCCGATGGGTGGAACGCGACGACTCCACCAGGGTGATCGCCCGCGCGATGTGCGGACGCGACCCCTCACGCACCCGCTGCGCCAGCTCGTCCGGACTCAACCTACGCATCCAGCCACCCTCTCAAACTCGCCTGCTCGGGGACGGTCCTTCCGGTTCAGCCGATCCGAGGAAACACTGAGTCAACGCAACCACCGCTGGTTGAGCTTGTCGAAACCCCTGCCACCGAGTGCACGGACCGGCCTCGACAAGCTCGACCAATGAAATCAGCGATTCGCTGGGCAAGCGGCGGAACGAGAGAACCGTCTCCGCGGGGCACCCGTCAGTCTTCTTCGAGCCGATCCTGCAGCTTCTCCAACAACTCCACGGCGGCGTCGGGGATGACCGTGCCGGGTGGGTAGATCGCATCGGCACCGGCCTCCCGCAGCTCGTCGAAATCCTGGGCCGGAATCACTCCGCCGACGACAATCATCATGTCGTCGCGGCCCAGGGCGTCCAGTTCGGCACGCAACGCGGGCACCAGGGTCAGGTGACCGGCCGCCAGCGACGACACCCCGACCACGTGGACGTCGGCCTCGACCGCCTGCCGGGCCACCTCACCGGGGGTCTGGAACAGCGGACCGACGTCGACGTCGAAGCCGAGGTCGGCGAACGCGGTCGAAATCACCTTCTGGCCGCGGTCGTGGCCGTCCTGGCCCATCTTGGCGACCAGGATGCGCGGACGCCGTCCATCGATCGTCTCGAACTCGGCGACCAGCCGTCGAGCCTCGGCCACCCCCCGGGACTCCCCCGTCTCGCTGCGGTACACGCCACTGATGGTACGGATCTGCGCCGTGAACCGGCCGAATCGAGCCTCCAGTGCGCTGGAGATCTCGCCGACGGACGCCCGGGCGCGCGCCGCGTCGATGCTCAGCTTGAGCAGGTTGCGGCGCGGATCGCTCGGATCCGGATTCGCCGCCGCCCAACTCAGATGCTCCAACGCGGCCTGGACGTCCGCCGGGTCCCGCTCGGCGCGCAACCGCTCCAGCTTGGCGATCTGCTCGGCCCTGACCGACTTGTTGTCGATCTTCAACACCTCAGGCGGCTCGTCGTTCTCGACCAGATACTTGTTGACCCCGATCAGCGGCTGACGTCCGGAATCGATCCGCGCCTGGGTGCGCGCCGCAGCCTCCTCGATGCGCATCTTCGGAATGCCGGCCTCGATCGCCTTGGCCATGCCGCCGGCCTCCTCGACCTCCTGGATGTGCCCCCAGGCCTTCTTCGCCAGGTCGTAGGTGAGCCGCTCGACGTAGGCCGAACCGGCCCATGGATCGACCACCCGGCAGGTGCCGGACTCCTGCTGAATGAACAGCTGGGTGTTCCGGGCGATCCGGGCCGAGAAGTCGGTCGGCAACGCGATCGCCTCGTCCAGTGCGTTGGTGTGCAGCGACTGGGTGTGTCCCTGGGTAGCCGCCATCGCCTCCAGGCAGGTGCGGCCCACGTTGTTGAACACGTCCTGCGCGGTCAGCGACCAGCCGGACGTCTGCGAATGCGTCCGCAGCGACATCGACTTGGGATTCGTCGGGCCGAAGTCGCGGACCAGCTTCGCCCACAGCATCCGGGCGGCGCGGAATTTGGCGACCTCCATGAAGAAGTTCATCCCGACCGCCCAGAAGAAGGACAGTCGCGGAGCGAACTGGTCGACCTTCAGACCCACCGATTCGCCGGCCCGGATGTATTCGACGCCGTCGGCCAGCGTGTAGGCCATCTCGATGTCGGCGGTCGCCCCGGCCTCCTGCATGTGGTAGCCGGAGATCGAGATCGAGTTGAACTTCGGCATGTTCGCGCTGGTGAACGCGAAGATGTCGGAGATGATCCGCATCGACGGCGCCGGCGGGTAGATGTAGGTGTTGCGGACCATGAACTCTTTGAGGATGTCGTTCTGGATGGTCCCGGCCAGCTGCGCCGGCTGTACCCCCTGCTCCTCGGCAGCCACCACGTACAGCGCCAGCACCGGCAGCACCGCGCCGTTCATGGTCATCGAGACGCTCATCCGATCCAACGGGATGCCCTCGAACAGCTGCCGCATGTCGAGGATCGAATCGACGGCAACGCCAGCCATGCCGACATCTCCGGTGACCCGCGGATGGTCGGAGTCGTAGCCGCGGTGGGTGGCCAGGTCGAAGGCGATCGACAGACCCTTCTGGCCCGCCGCCAGGTTGCGCCGGTAGAACGCGTTGGACTCGGCCGCGGTGGAGAAGCCGGCGTACTGCCGGATCGTCCACGGCTGGTTGACGTACATGGTGGCGTACGGACCACGCAGGAACGGCGGGATGCCCGGGTAGGTGTTCAGGAAGTCGAGGTCGGCCAGCGCGTCCGAGCCGTAGACCGGCGGCACCAGGATGTGCTCGGGGGTCTGCCAGCCCTTGCTGTACGACGGCACCTGATCGATCAGGTCCTCCCACTGCTGCGCGGAATCCGCCGGCGGCAGCGCCTCGCCCAACTCGATCGTGTCGAAACGCGGAATGCTCACCGCTGCCCTCCCAACTCGTCCAGGGTGCCGGCCAGGAAGCCGGCGACGTCCATGCCGTCGAAGATCTCGCCGTCGATGACCTCGGCGGCGTTGTCGGCGCCGGTCTCGGTGCGGCGTCCGGCGATCAGCACCTTCGCCACGCCGGCGGCCTTGAGTGCCGCGGCCACCTCGATCGCCTGCGCCGCGTAGACGCGGGCCGACGAGCACAGGATGACGATGCGCGCACCCGCCGCGCTCACCTGCTCGGCGATCTCGGACGCCGTCCCACCCTCACTGGAAGGGTGCGCGAAACCGGCGACCTGCAGCACGTTGGCGGTGAACTGCTCGCGGGGACCGAAATCGCGCCGGGCGCCGAGGCAGGCCAGGAACACCTGCGGCGTGGGCTCGGCGGCAGCCACCCGGTCACGCAACGCCTCGAACAGCTCGCTGTCGCGGCGCGGCGCCAACCCGCCCAGCACCGGGCGCTCCGGCCGGGGCCGGACGTCCAAGGGGGTTTCGTTCACGGCCGGGAACATCGAGACACCGGTGATCGGCTGTCGCCGGTTGGCCAGCCGGACGCCGCGCGCCGCGACGGTGCCGTCAATCCACTCGGCCACCCTGCCGTCGGCCAACGTTGCGGCCATGCCGCCCGCCGCCTCGATCTCGCCGAACCGGGCCCAGGCCCGTCCGGCCAGCTGATCGGTGAGGCTCTCCACGTACCAGGACCCCCCGGCCGGGTCGGCGACCCGGCCCAGGTTGGACTCTTCGGCAGCCAGCAGCTGGATGTTGCGGGCCATCCGCCGGGAGAAGTCGGTGGGCAAGCCCCAGGCGGTGTCGTGCGGCAACACCGTGATCGACTCGGCGCCGCCGGCCGCCGCCGCGAAGGTGGCGATGGTGCCGCGCAGCAGATTCACCCACGGGTCGTCGCGGGTGATCATCCGCCACGAGGTGACGGCAAGCTGGACGGCTCCCCGCGCCTCGGCCGGGACGCCACTCACCTCGCCCACCCGGTCCCACAGCCGGCGCAGCGCGCGCAGCCGGGCGATGGTCATGAACTGGTCGGCGTTGGCCGGCACCCGGAACGCGATCTGACCGAACGCGGTAGCGGGTGCGATGCCGGCTTCCTCCAGGTCGCGCAGGTGCTCGACGGCGGTGGCGATGGCGAACGCCAGCACGTCGGCATCGCCGGCCCCGGCGTCGTCGTAGACCAGTGAGTCGACGGCGATCGCCCGCGCCTTCGGAAACTCGGCGAGGGTGGTGGCCACCCAGTCGCGCTGGACGCCGAACTCGGGCGCCTCGCCGGTCAGCGCGGCGTGCCCCAGTGCGTCCAGGCCGAGACTGCCACCGACCTCGGCGGCCTTGCCACTGGCGCGCCAGAACGCCGCCAGCGCGGCCGCGGCAGCGCCCTGATCGGTGCGGCTGCTGACCCGCAGCCGGGCCAGCGCGGGCAGCACCCCGGCCAGCACGCCCCCGACATCGTCGGCGGCGATCGCGTCCGGGTCGACCCGCAGCCACAACGAGACGGCACCCCGGGTCAGATCGGCGAGCACCGCGGCATTGCTGAAGGCGACGTCCGGGTCCTCATGCAGCTGGGTGATGTCCCAGGCGTGGATAGTGCCGGTGCGCAGGCTGGTGCCCCGGGTGAACGGGGTGACCCCCGGATGCCCGACGTCACGGTCGGCGCGCGAAAACAGCGGGTCGATGACGAGGCCGTCCACGGTGGTCGTGGTGAGGCGCTTCATCGCCTGTTCGATGGAGAGTTCCTTGCCCTCAGGACGGCGCCGGTTCAGCACCCGGAGGACCTCGGCTTCCCAGTCCTGGCGGCTCGGTGCGTCGAAGTCGCCGGCCAGGGTCAGCGGGGATTCGGTCATACTACGGAGCGTAGTATTCATGTCTCGGCGCCGTCGGCCATCCGTCACAATGGATCGCGGGCTGAACCGCGCGGTCTCGTGATTCGGGATGCTCCCATCGACGACAGGCCGATCGCCGTCGGCCGAGAGCTTGTCGAGACCCGGTGCACCACAGGAGGTCTTGCCGGACTCAGCGCATCTCGACAGGCTCGATCAGCGGCGTTGCACCGGTCAACGCCGCGTCAGTTCACCTGGCGGACCAGGGCCTCGGCCGACGCGATCATCCGCAGCGTCTCCCACTCCCAGTCGGGCTCCTGACCACGGAACGGGCCGGTGGCCAGGGAGATAATCACGGCCGCGGCTCGCAGCCGCAGCTCGGTCGGGTCGACCCGGGTGTCGAACACCGGCACCCAGGCACGGATCAGCCGGTGCACCCGGGCCTCCTGGCCGGGGCTCATCCGTTGAATAGTGGAGAGGTGGGCGATCAGGCAGGCCAGGTCGTCGGCCCGGCGTCCGGGTCCCACCGTGTCGACGTCCAGGACGCCGACGATCCGGCCGTTGTCGACATGGACCTGTCCCTCGTGGAAGTCACCGTGGGTGGGCTCGTTGCCGGGCGGGATCGATCCCAGGCCGGCGCTGATCTGCCGGGTCAGCCAGGCGAGCTTGTCCCTGACCCGCGGCACCGCGGCGACGACCATGCGCGCATAGTGCTCGACGGCGTCCGACCAGGGCGGCCGCCGGTCCAACTGGGCGACGCTCATCGGCATTGCGTCCAGCAGCTGAATTATCTGTTCGGCAGTGCAGGGGTCCTGCGCCTCGAAGATCGCCGAGGCGAGCGGCCGCCCGGGCAGGTTGCGCAGCAGCATCAGCGCATCCGGCGTGGTCGCGACCACCTCGGGCGCCGGCACGCCGGCGGCCAGCAGCAACTCGTGACGCCGGACCACCTCACCGAAGGCCCGCTCCCGCAGCACCTTGCAGTACAGGATGACCGGCTGCCCCTCGGAGGTGACCTCGACCCGCAGCACCGCCCGCCGCCGCGGCCGATAGCCGATCATCCGCAACCGTACGTCGGCATCGGCAACCGGTTGGCCCACCACCTGGTGCTCGGTGAGGACCTCGGCCATCCGCTCGGTGTAGGCAGCCCTGGTGAGCCCGGGCAGATCGGGATCGTTGGGGTAAATCCACACCGCCACCTCGCGGTCGCCGTCAGCAAAGATCTCGGCCAGGCTGTCTGACTGCGCCGGGCCACCGGCGCGCGCGCTCACCCCGAGCAGCTCGTCGCGCTCACCGTAGGGCCACCGCACGGACGCCGAGTAGGTCGCCGTCGTCGACTGCCGCGGGTGGGCGTCCACGTGATCGAGCGCCCAGCTGAGCAGGGTGCCGCCGGCATGCCTGACGGCCGCGGCGAGCAATTCCCCGACCTCGGACGAGGTCAGCAGCCGGTAGCCGTCCGGATCTTCTTCGATCACCCCGTCCCTCCTCTCCGGGCCATCCGCGAGGTAGGTTACTCAGCCGTCGGCATCGCCCCGAGCCGACGCAGCCGCAGGCGCGCAGCACGCCGTCCGTCGAGTTCCGAAACCGTGAACTCGAACCGCTCCGGGCCGGCCTCTCCGGCCGCCACCGGATCCAGCAGCACCTCGATCACATCACCCACCTCGGGCAGCCGACCCAGGTGTGCCATCACGAAACCGGCGACCGTGTCGTAGGGACCTTCGGGAAGCACATAACCGTGGTCCTCGCCGAACTCCTCCAACGTCTCCAGGCCGTCGACCTGCGCGCCGCCGGGTGCCGCGGACGCGTCGGACGGGCCGTCGAACTCGTCGGAGATGTCGCCGACCAGCTCCTCGACCAGATCTTCCATGGTGACGATGCCGGCGGTGCCGCCGTATTCGTCGCTGACGATCACCAGATGCGCGTTCGCGGCCCGCATCTCGGTCAGCGCACGCAGGATCTTCATGGTGTGCGGTAGGGAGACCACCGGCCGGACCAGCTGGCTGACCGGTGCGTTGCGGGCGGCGGGGTCGAGATCGAACATGTCGCGCACGTGCACAAAGCCGAGGACATCGTCGACGTCCTCGCCGATCACCGGATAGCGGCTGTGCGCATGCTCCTGGAAGCTGCGAATCGCCTTGTGGGCGGGCAGATCACCGGACAGGAAGTCGACTTCGGTGCGGGGCACCATCGCCTCGCGCAGGCTGACTTGGCCGGCCGCGAACACCTCGTCCAGAATCTGCCGTTCCTCGTCACCGAGGGTCGGCGACGAGGTAACCATGGCGCGCAGTTCCTCATCGGTGACCTCTTCGCGGCCGGCTTTCGGATCGCCGCCCAGAACCCGCACCAGGCCGTTGGTGGAGACGCCGAGGAACCAGATCACCGGACGCGCGACGGTCGCGATGGCGTTGACCAGCGGCGCCAGAGCCATCGCGAAGGTCTCGGCGCTCTGCATCGCGAGCCGCTTCGCGGTGAGTTCGCCGATCACGATCGAGAAGTAGGAGATGATCGCCGTGATGGTCACCAGCGAGAGCGGCCCCGCAACATTCTCGTGGACCCCCCAGCCGATCAGCACCTCGGACATCGGCTCCTCCAACGTGGCACCACCGAAGGCAGCCGAGAGGAATCCCGACAAGGTGACGCCGATCTGCACCGCAGACAGGAACCGGTTCGGATTGGCCGCCAGTGAGGCCACGGTCCGGCCCCGCTGGCCGCGCGCGGAGAGTTGCTTGACCTGACTCTCGCGCAGCGACACCAGAGCCATCTCAGCGGCCGCGAATACGCCGCCTATGACGATGAACACGAAGATCAGCGCGATATTGCCGACGATCTCGTTCATCCGCCTCCTCTCCCGCAGAAAGGCCTCATTCTAGGGTGAACGGTCCGGCGTCATGGATCCGCGCCCACCCTCGGGAAAGTGGCCCGGCGGCGCCGACGGACCCGTCGCCCGGCGATCGCTGGTGAGAGCTTTCACCCTGGGCTGGAGCCGCGCACCCGCGAGCGGTCCACCGTCCGCTCCGCCCCGAAAGCGACTCCGCGAAGGAAGCCGAACCCCCAGCTGAGGTGCATGACGATCAGCACCACCGTGTTGATCAGCCGATCCACGACATTTCGTCCGCCCAGCCTGGTGAGCCCGACCGCCGTGGCACCCGCCAAGTAGCTCGCAGCACCGAGGTGGAAGATCCCCGCCACGCGCCCGCCCCGGCCCAACCCCTGCAGCACCAGGCCCAGCACGGAACCGAGCACGATCACCGCGACCAGCGGCGGTGGCAGATAGCGCAGCGGGCTGCCGCCCTGGCGGCGCGCCAAGTGTCCGCGCCACGCGCCGGTGGCGTACATCTGCCGCCGCAGCCCATCGAGGCTCGCACGCGGCCAGTAGGTGATCCTCAACTGCGGCACGAACAACACCAGGTAGCCGGCCGCCCGGATACGGGAGTTGAGTTCCCAGTCCTGGCCACGCCGCTGCGCCTCGTCGAACAGGCCGACCTCGAAGAGCACCTCGCGGCGGAAAACGCCCAGGTAGGCCGAATCGGCCGGGCCTTCCTCATCGCCGTGATGGTAGATGCCGCCGCCGAGACCGAACGGGGAGTTGTAGGCGCGAGCGATCGCCTCCTGCACCCGTCCGGATCCCTGCGCGACCATCACGCCGCCGAGGTTTGCCGCCCCGGTACGGCGCAGCGCTGCGACCGCGTCCTGCGTGTAGCCCGGCGAGAGGTCGGAATGGGCATCCACCCGGATGACGACGGGGAACCGGCTGGCCCGGATCGCCAGATTCAGGCCGGAGGAGACGTCGCTGGTCGGGTTGGCGACCAGCCGGACCCGGGCGTCGGCAGCGGCCAGCTCGGCCGCGATCGCATCCGTGCGGTCGGTGGATCCGCCCAGCGCGAGGATCAACTCTGCCTCACCCTCATACTCCTGGGCCAGGACGGCGGAGACCGCATTGGCCAGGTGTCCGGCCTCGTTCAGCACTGGCATCACGTAGGACACGCCTGCCCGCTCGGGCAACGGGCCGAACAACCGGAACTCGCTCACCGGTTGAGGCTATCGCTTACCCCACTGCCACACCGGACGGCTCAACAGCCCTTGCCCCTCGACCTCGGTCTCGCCGTGCGGCTTGACCAGCTCGTGATGGAGCGCGCCGGCGCGAGTGAGCCCATCCACCAGTGCACCGGCGTGAGTGACCACGACCAACTGGCTGCGTTCGGCCGCCCGCACCATCAGCCGGGTGAGTGCGGGCAGCACGTCGGGGTGCAGCGACGTCTCGGGTTCGTTGAGCACCGTCAGCCCGGGCGGGCGCGGGCTGAACAGGGCCGCCGCGAGCAGCAGGTAGCGCAGGGTGCCGTCGGAGACTTCCCGGCCGGTCAAGGCGCGCAGCATGCCCCGCTGGACGAGCTCGATCTCGAAACGCCCGCCATGGTCGACCACGCCCACCTGGGTGCCGTCGAAGGCGTCGGCGATCGCCGCGCGGAACGGGCCCTCCCAGGCCGATTCGAGAATGGTGGCGACGGTCGGCGCGAGGTCGTGGCCGTCGGCGGCCAGCACCTCGGTGCGGGTGCCCACCTGGGGTTGCCGCGCCGGGGCGTCCGGATCGATGCGGAAGCTGTCGTAGAAGCGCCAGCCGCGCACCACCTCACGCACGGCGGCCGCTTCCGGTCGGTGCACCGGATCGACCAGCTCGTCGAGCACGCTCGCCCACGGCGGCAGGCCGACCTCGATGTGGCCGGTGCTGCGGTTGGCGGCACGTCCGGCGTTCGCTGCGACCCGGACGCCGCGCGCCGTGCGCTCCAGCAGGGTGGCCGCCGGCCGCAGCACCGGGCCGGCCCAGAGGAGTTCGCGTTTGATGATCGGGTCACGCCCGAAGATCGATGGTGGCTGCTCCGGCACCGGCAGGCCCACGTCGATCAAGTAGCTCAACTCGTCGGTGGCGAAGCCGAGCTGCAGACTGATCGGCGCCTTGCGAGACCCGGTGCCCTGCACCGGCACCTCGCCGCGCCGCATCGCGCCGCTGATCTGCTCGGGCCCCGCCCAGAGCACCGAGGATAATCCGCCGGCGGCCGCGATCGAGCCGATGAGCCGTCCGGACGCCGTGTCGGCCAACAGGTGAAAGGCCCGGTAGAGGTTGGACTTGCCGACCCCGTTCGCGCCGGTGACGACCGTCAGCCCCGCCAACGGTAGGACGATGTCGCGCAGCGATCGGTAGCCGTGCACGGCCAGGGTGGTGATCATGCCGCGAGCGTAGAGAGCGGCACCGACACATCTGCGGGCCCTCGGACCGCAAGCTCAAGCCCGCGTCAAGGAATGCTCAAGGCAGGCTCAAGCCAGCCACCAAAGGTGGAAGCGGCAACAATCCGACCCATAGCCTTCCGATCGAGAATCAATGCATGACGATCTGCACCAGTAGCGCGTCGTCGGACACCCGAAGGAAGCACATGACCTCGTCAACAATCCTCCGCCGGAAATGGCGACGATCGATCGCAACAATCCTAGCCGCGCTAGCATTTGCAACCCTGGTACCCACCACGGCGCACGCCGCCTCCACAGAATCCGAACCGAACAACAGCAGGTCCACAGCCAACCGTTTGACCACTAGTGAGACGATTTCCGGGTCCTCCCTGGTCGACGACTACTGGGACCATGACTACTACGGAATCGACCTACCCAAAGCCGGCCGCGTCACCCTCAATCTCAAATTCCCAGCCAACCTCGGCACCGGCCGGGCCTACTGGGTCCACGTCTACAACTCAGCCGGAAACAAGCTCTACCGATTCGACGTCCAGGCCAACGACTCCGACGGCCGCAAACTCGCTGCCATGGGCACCTTCGCCCCCGCCGGTCGGCTCTACATCGACATCGAGGGCTACCACCGCGACGTCACCTGGGGAAAGACCTACACACTCAATGTCGGATTCGCCGCCGGAAACGTTGAAGAAGAGTTCAACGACTCCACCCGCTCCGCAAACCCGATCGCTATCGGCACAACCGTCTCCGGATCCTCCTTGGGCGACGACTACTGGGACCACGACTACTACGCAATCGACCTACCCAAAGCCGGCCGCGTCACCCTCAACCTCAAATTCCCAGCCAACCTCGGCACCGACCGGGCCTACTGGGTCCACGTCTACAACTCAGCCGGCGACAGGCTCTACCGGTTCGACGTGTCCGCAACCCCGGCCAGCACCTCGCCGAGCATCACACTGCCCCAAGGTCGGTCCTACATCGACATCGAGGGCTACCACCGCGACGTCACCTGGGGCAAGACCTACACGCTCACCGTGACGCGCCCGCCGTCCACGCTGACGCAGACCCCGACGCCGACGATCACGGGGACGGCTGCAGTCGGTTCCACGCTGACGGCAAATGCGGGCACCTGGGCGCCCGCACCCGTCACTCTCTCCTACCAATGGCTGCGTGACGGCAAGGCCATCGTGGGCGGCACCAAGTCCAGTTACGCGCTGGTCGCGGCCGACGCCGGCAAGAAGATCTCGCTGAAGGTGACCGGCTCCAAGGCCGGCTACACCACGGTCTCCAAGACCAGCGCGACCAAGACCATCGCCTTGCGCACCTTGACCGCAGCCACGCCGACACTCTCCGGAACCGCGAAGGTGGGATCGACGCTGACGGCCAAGGCAGGGGCCTGGGCACCGGCACCGGTCACCCTGAAGTACCAGTGGCTGCGCAACGGCAAGGCCATCGCGAAAGCGACCAAGTCGAGCTACAAGCTGTCCAAGTCCGACAAGGGCAAGAACATCTCGGTGAAGGTCACCGGCTCTAAGCCGGGCTACCAGACCGTTTCCAAGACCAGTACCGCCAAGAAGATCAAGTAGTCGCTCACACGCAGAGGGGTCGGTCCGGTCGGACCGACCCCTCTGCCGCGGGTTGAGCATTTCGCTATCGAGGTCAGGCGCGGACCCCCCACGGAGAGCGCCCACCGAGCTGGGAGCAGTTCTGCCACCTATTCCCCCAGCCCTACTCGGCGCCACACTCGTGTCGTCGACACAAGGGGGTTCACCGATGCCGAACTATCAGCGGCTGCGCCACGAGCCGAACCAGGCCCGGATCATCGACGGCCTGCTGCGGTTGCGCGCGCAACTCGACCGCGACATCGGCGTCCGGTCGCGGGACAAGACGCTGCGGTTGGCGACCTGGAACATCCGCGAGTTCGACGCGCCCTCCTACGGCACGCGCACCTGGGACGCCTATTACTACATAGCTGAGATCATCAGCCGGTTCGATCTGGTCGCGATCCAGGAGGTGCGCCGCGATCTGCGCGCACTGAAGACCCTGATGTCGCACCTGGGCCGCGACTGGGAGTACCTGGTCACCGACACCACCGAAGGCACCCGCGGCAACAACGAGCGGATGGCCTTCGTCTACGACCGGCGCAAGGTCAGGTTCACCGGCGTCGCCGCCGAACTGGTGCTGCCGCCGATCCGGCGCGACGGTGCCCTGATCCCTGCCGACCAGGTGGCCCGGACCCCGTTCACCGCGAGCTTCCAATCCGGCTGGGTGGCCTTCGAGCTGACCACGGTGCACATCATCTACGGCGAGTCGAGTGCGGTCCCCCCGGAGCGGGTGACGGAGATCGGCGCCGTCGCCCAGCTGCTCGCCGGACGCGGTGGCAAGGACGGCACCACCAACAATCTCGTGCTGCTCGGCGACTTCAACATCTTCGCCCGGGGCGACGCGACGCTGCTCGCGCTGACCGACGCGGGCTGGACCATTCCGAAGCCGCTGCAGTCGGTGCCGGGCAGCAACGTCGCCAAGGACAAGTTCTACGACCAGATCGCCGTGCTGTCGCGCGCCCACCAGTTCCACCCGGCCGGACCGGCGGGCGTGTTCGACTACTACGAGAGCGTCTTCCGCGACCAGGACCTCGAGCCGTACATCCCCGACATGGGCGCTGCCTACACCACCACCAGCGCCGGCACGCCGCGCACGGACTCAGGCAAGCGCACCTACTACCGGACGTGGCGCACCTATCAACTCTCGGACCACCTGCCGATGTGGATCGACCTGAAGGTGGACTACTCCGACGAGTACATCCGCGGGTTGGCCCCGGTGCCCGACGACACGCAGTGACGAGCCGGACGGCTCGCGGCAACGGCCGACGTCCCCGCCGGGGTCGATGGGGTCGACCCCGGCACAAAAGAGGGACCGTCACCGCGTGTCGCGCTGCCGATCCGATCCGATCCGATCCGATCCTGACCGGACCGGACCGGAGGGACGTTTCTTTTCGTTCCGCTGATGTCGCATCACCGGGACGTGCGCGAGACTCTTCTCGGCGACGGCGGCGGACACCGGGAGGGCGCATGACGTTGACCAGGGAGGACCCGCTGCCGCTACGGCCCCAGGTGCGGACGGCGGCGCTGCGCACGGCCTTCCTGGTCGTGGTGACCGTCGCGGTGTTCTGGGCGGTGACCAGCTACGCCGACGACGCGGTGCGGTTCCTGCGCGGGTTCGGTCTGCGGAGTCGCCAGATCGAGCCCTGGCGGCTCCCGGCAATGGCGGTGCTGATCGGCATTCCGGCCTGGCACACGCTGAGTGCGGCGTCCGAACTGGTCCGGGTGGTGCGTCGCTACCGGATCGCCCGCAACTGGGAGCGGCAACTCGACGATCCACGCCGGGCGGCGGCGGTTCCGCCACTCGGTTCACACCTGATCCAGGGCACCAGCAGCAGTGTGAGTGCGGCGACGATGACCCTTGTCACCGCCGTGTTGGTGACGCTGGGATCGGCCGGTTTCGCGGTCGGCGCCGCGTACGGCGTGCTGCCCTTCCACCCGTCGGACGACGCCGTCGGCTACAGCTGGTTGGTCGCGGTCGGCGGTGCGTGGACGAGCTACAAGGCCACCGGTGCGTTGGGCGCGGCTCGGCGCGCCGCTACCGTGGAACGGCTGTCGTCGTCCGGACCGATCGAGGTAGCACAGCAGGCGATCGGACGCGCGCAGCAGGTGCCGCAGCTGACCGTCCGCTATGCCGCGGCGTTGCGTCCGGCACCGGGCAGCAGCGTGGGCCGGATCCTCTACCTGCGGCTGTTCGACAACCGCGCCGGCACCGACCGCTTCGTCGACCGCTGGCGGCGCTACGGCGTCGTCCATTACCTGCGCAGTGCCGACCAGGTCACCGCCGACGAAATGAAGACCTGGAGCCGCCAGGTCGGCGACCTGTCGGTGTTCATCGACAACGACGCTGAACTGGATGAGTTCCTGACCGCCACCCGTCCCGATCCGGGCCCGAACGGCTACCCGGCCGGTGAGCTGCTCTGCCACGGCAGCTACTGGAAACGCGCGGTCGTGCGGCTGCTCCAGGTGGTCGACTTCGTCGTGCTGGACCTGACCGGCTTCCACACCGGACACGGCGGCACCGCCTTCGAAGTGCGTTCGGCGATCGACCTGGTGGACGTCGAACGACTGAAACTGACCGCGGCGCTGAACAGTGACCGGCGCTTCCTCACCGCCCAGTTGCAGCACGCCTGGTCGGAGATGGCCGGCGACTCGCCCAACGCCGGCGGCGGCGTCCGCGCGCTGGTGGTCCACCTGGACTGACGCCGGCGCCCCCACCGCTGGTTTGCACTCGTCGAAACCCCTAGCCGCCGCCGAAGCCACGGTCTCGACAAGCTCGACCAACGCGAATCGGCGTCGTTGACCACCGCTGCCGCTGCGCCGGGGACGGCTGAGCGTGATTGATAGTCTCCTGCCGTCACCAATCCTCGAGGCATCGAAGGGTCACGATGAGTCCGATCATCTATACGCATACCGACGAGGCGCCGCTGCTGGCGACGTACTCCTTCCTGCCGATCGTCCAGGCCTATGCCGCCGCGGCGGGGGTCGACGTGGCAACCCGCGACATCTCCCTGGCCGGACGCATCATCGCCCTGTTCCCCGAGCGGCTGACGGACGAGCAGCGACTGCCGAACGCGCTCGCCGAACTCGGTGAGCTGGCCAAGACACCGGACGCCAACATCATCAAGCTGCCCAATGTGAGCGCGTCCATGCCGCAGCTGAAGGCCGCGATCGCCGAACTCCAGGACAAGGGCTACGACCTGCCCGACTACCCCGACAACCCGGTTGGCGCCGAGGAGACCGAGGTCAAGGCCCGCTACGACAAGGTCAAGGGCAGTGCGGTCAACCCCGTACTGCGCGAAGGAAACTCCGACCGCCGCGCCCCCGAATCGGTCAAGAACTACGCCCGCCGTCACCCGCACTCGATGGGTACGTGGAGCCCCGATTCCACGACCAACGTGGCGACCATGGACGCCGACGACTTCCGGCACAACGAGAAGTCGGTAGTGATCGAGGCCGACGACGAGCTGCGCATCGAACTGGTGCCGTCCGACGGCGGCGATGCCGTCGTGCTCAAGGCGTCGGTGCCGGTGCTGGCCGGCGAGGTGGTCGACGGCACCGTGATGCGGGCCGAGGCGTTGCAGCGCTTCCTGCGCGCGCAGGTCGCCCGCGCCAAGGCCGACGGCGTGCTGTTCTCGGTGCACCTGAAGGCCACCATGATGAAGGTCTCCGACCCGATCATCTTCGGACAGGTGGTGCGGGCCTTCTTCCCCACCACCTTCGCCAGCTACGGCGACACCCTGGCGGCGGCCGGGTTGAGCCCGAACAACGGCCTGGGCGGCATTCTCGCCGGCTTGGACGCCCTGCCCGACGCCGCCGCCATCAAGGCGTCCTTCGAACAGGAACTGGCCGACGGGCCGGCCCTGGCGATGGTCGATTCCGACCGTGGCATCACCAACCTGCACGTGCCGTCCGACGTCATCGTGGACGCGTCCATGCCGGCGATGATCCGGATCGGCGGCCACATGTGGGGCCCGGACGGCAAGGAGGCCGACACCCTGGCGGTGATCCCCGACTCGTCGTACGCGGGCGTCTACCAGGCCGTCATCGACGACTGCCGGGCCAACGGCGCCTACGACCCGGCGACGATGGGTTCGGTGCCCAACGTCGGGCTGATGGCGCAGGCCGCCGAGGAGTACGGCTCGCACGACAAGACCTTCGAGATCGGGCAGGCCGGCACCGTCCGGGTGGTCAACCGGGCCGGGGACGTGCTGATCGAGCACGCCGTCCAGCCGGGTGACATCTGGCGCGCCTGCCAGACCAAGGACGTGCCGATCCGCGACTGGGTGAAGCTGGCGGTCACACGGGCCCGCGCCACCGGCGACCCGGCGATCTTCTGGCTCGACGAGAGCCGCGCCCACGACCGCAACCTGATCGCCAAGGTCGAGACCTACCTGAGCGACCCGGAGATCGCCGGCGACACCACCGGACTGGACATCTCGATCGCCTCACCGATCAAGGCGACCAAGGTGTCGGTGGAACGCATTCGGCAGGGCAAGAACACCATCTCGGTGACCGGCAACGTGCTGCGCGACTACAACACCGACCTGTTCCCGATCCTCGAGGTCGGCACCTCGGCCAAGATGCTGTCGGTGGTGCCGCTGATCAACGGCGGCGGGCTGTTCGAGACCGGCGCCGGCGGCTCGGCCCCCAAGCACGTCCAGCAGCTGGTCAAGGAGAACTACCTGCGCTGGGACAGCCTGGGTGAGTTCCTGGCGCTGGCCGAGAGCTTCGCGAAGTACGCCGAGGTCACCGGCAACGCCTCCGCGAAGGTGCTGAGCGAGACCCTCGACCGGGCCACCGGCACGTTCCTGAACGAGAACAAGTCGCCGGGCCGCCGGCTGGGCACCATCGACAATCGAGGCAGTCACTTCTACCTGGCGATGTTCTGGGCCGAGGAGCTGGCCGGGCAGGCCGACGACCCGGCGCTGGCCGCACGATTCGGCCCGCTCGCCGGGACGCTCCGCGAGCACGAGTCGACGATCAACGCGGAGCTGCTCGCGGTGCAGGGCTCCCCGGCCGACCTGGGCGGGTACTACCGTCCGGACGACGCCCTGACCAGTGCCGTGATGCGTCCCTCGACGACCCTGAACGCCGCTATCGACGCCCTGTAGGAGGCTGATCCTTCGCTGGTCGTTCGTGTCGAGACCCCTGACCTCTCTTCCGTTGGTCGAGCTTGTCGAGACCCCTGAACGTGCGCCCGAACCGACAGGTCGCTGAACACCACCCGGACCTCGTTTCGGGGGCCGATACCCTTGCGCGGTGATCGACTCCACCCATTGGCTGCTGACCCTGGCCTGCGATGACCGGCCCGGCATCGTCCATGCCGTCACCGGTGCCATCGCACAGGCGTACGGCAACATCACCGAACTGCAGCAGTTCAGTTCGTCGGAGTCGGACCGGTTCTTCATGCGGGTCCAGGTGCAGTCGGGCTTCGACCGTTCGGTATTCGAGCACGCGATCACCCCGATCGCAAACTCGCTCAACGCCGAATGGGTACTTGACTACGTCGGACGCCCGCGACGCACACTGATCCTGGCGTCCAAAGCGGGCCACTGCCTCAACGATCTGCTGTTCCGGGCCCGCTCGGGTTACCTGCAGATCGAGATCCCGCTGATCCTGGCCAACCATCCCGACCTGGGTGACCTGGCCGGCTTCTACGGCGTCCCGTTCGAGGACCACGTGGTGCTGCCGCACACCAAGGCGGCATTCGAGGCCCGGGTGCTGGAGGCGGTCGAACAGCATGACATCGAGTTGGTGGTGCTGGCCCGCTACATGCAGATCCTGTCTCCGGACCTGTGCGCGCGGCTGGCCGGGCGGGCGATCAACATCCACCACTCGTTCCTGCCCGGCTTCAAAGGCGCCAACCCGTACCGGCAGGCGCACAGCCGTGGGGTGAAGCTGATCGGCGCGACTGCGCACTTCGTCACCGCCGACCTCGACGAGGGTCCGATCATCGAGCAGAACGTCCGCCGCGTCGACCACACCATCGACGTCCCCGAACTGGTGGCGATCGGCCAGGAGCAGGAATCCCGCACCCTCACCGACGCGGTGAAGCTGTTCGCCGAACACCGGATCATGGCCGACGGCCAGCGCACGGTCATCTTCCGCTGACTCCGCTCTCAACGCTCGTGGGGACACGCTGATCAAAGCGCGTCCATCGTCATCCCGGACTTGATCCGGGATCTCTCCCCGCCGGAGAGCCCGGGATGACGTGAACGATCAGCGGTTCCCGGGGCTCGCTGAATTCAGCGGGCGGCAGATAGTTCAGGGAGCGCTGAGCATCGCAACCACGCGGGTTGAGCTCGCGGGTGGAGCCGCTCAGGCAGGCTCGGACCGAGCGCCGTCCACCGGCGGCAGCGCCGACCAGGGGAAGACGATCCAGTCGGCGGTGTCCTTCCAGACGAAGTCGACCTGGTAGACCGAGGTCGGTTTGGTGTAGAGCACGGCGGTGCGCACCTCGGCGCCGTGCTTGAGCAGGATGTCCATCACCAGTTGCAGAGTGCGCCCGGAGTCGGCGACGTCGTCGGCGACCAGCACCCGGCGTCCGGCGATGCTGTCGATGTCGAGCAGCGGGGCCAGCAGCACCGGATCGGGCAGGGTTTCGGAGACGTCGGTGTAGAATTCGACGTTCATCGCGTCGGCGAGCTTCACGCCCAGGGCGTAGGCGAGCGCGCCGCCCACGATCAGGCCGCCCCGGGCGACCGACACGATCACCTCCGGCCGGAAGCCGCTCGCCGCGATCTGCTCGGCGAGTTCGCGGCTGGCGTCACCGAAGCCGGACCAGGTGAGCACTTCCTTGCCGTCGGTGTCGCTCGCCTCAGCGTGGTAGGCCGTCATGGCAGCACCCTAGCGGGGCGCGGTAACCGCGTCCGAAGCCGTTCGGGTTCAGGCCCGCGTACCGTCCTGCACTTCGCCGATCAACTCCTCGATGATGTCCTCCAGGAACAGGACGCCGGTGACCGCTCCGCCGGCATCGACCACCCTGGCCACGTGCGCCGCGCCCGGACGGAGCGCGGTCAGCGCCTCCTCCAGCTCTTCGTCGCGGCGCACCGTGGGCAGTGAGCGGACCCGGTCGGACGGGATCGGCGCGTCGATCACCTCGGGCGTGGTGAGGTCGAGGATGTCCTTGAGATGGACGTACTGCTCCGGTTCGCCGGAGCCCAGCAGATACCGGGAGAAGCCGTGCTCGGCCACCGCGCTGCGCAAGTCGTTCGGTGTCGGCCGTGCACTGAGCCGCACCAAGCGGTCAAGCGGCACCTCGATGTCCCCCACCGTCTTCTCGGTGAACTCGAACGCCGCCGACAGCGCGCCGGTGGCGTCGACGAGGGTGCCCTCGCGGGTGGACTGCTCCACGATGGTGGCGACCTGGTCGATGGTGTAGGTGCTGGTGGCTTCGTCCTTGGGCTCGATCCGGACGAGTCGCAGCACACCGTTCGCGGTCCAGTTCAGGAATTTGATCAGCGGGCCAACCAGCTTCGACGCCATCACCAGCGGCGGAACCAACAGCAGCGCAGCCCGGTTCGGGACCGAGAAGGCGATGTTCTTGGGCACCATCTCGCCGAAGACGACGTGCAGGAACGTGACCAGCACCAGTGCGATCACGAAGGCGGCACCAGTCACCCCTTCCGCGCTCAACCCGGTCCACGCCAGCGGGTACTCCAGGAGGTGATGAATGGCCGGCTCGGACACGTTCAGGATCACCAGTGAGCACACCGTGATGCCGAGTTGGCTGGTCGCCAGCATCAGGGTCGCGTGTTCCATCGCCCACAGGGTGGTGGCGGCGGCACGGTTGCCGGCAGCGGCCGCAGGTTCGATCTGGGCGCGGCGGGCCGAGATCACCGCGAACTCGGCGCCGACGAAGAACGCGTTGACCAGCAGCAGGACGATCAGCCAGATCAGGCCGGGGAGGTAGTCGCTCACTTCTCCTCCTCCGGATCCGCCTGCTGATGCCCGAACTGGTCGAGGATGCGCTCCCGGTACCCACCCTCGAACGCCGGGTCGCTGGCGGGGTCGTTCGGCAGGTAGCGCAGCCGGTCGATCCGGGCGTCCACCACCCGCTCGACCCTCAGCTCGCCACGCTCGATCGGCACGACCTCACCCTCCTCAGGGATGCGTTCCAGCCGTTCCAGCACATAGCCGGCGATCGTGTCGTAGTCGTCGCTCTCCGGGACGCGCACCCCGGCGCGGTCCCAGGCCTCGTCGGGCCGCAGCGCACCACTGAGTTCGACCGAATCGGGATGGACGATGACCTCGGGAGCCTCACGGTCGTGCTCGTCGTGCACGTCGCCGAGCAGTTCCTCGACCAGGTCCTCCAGGGTGACCAGGCCGGCGGTGCCGCCGTGTTCGTCGACCACCACCGCGATCTGCAGGCCCCGACGGCGCAACTGGCCGAGCAGCGACCCGACGCCGGCGTGTTCGGGGACGCGCAGCGGCTCGGCCATCAGCTCGGTCACCGGCACCTGCCGGCGTCGACCGAACTCGACGGCCTGGGCCGACTTCACGTGCACCACGCCGAGGACGTCGTCGACGTCCGCTCCGGTGACCGGAAAGCGCGAATGCCCGGTGCGCAGAGTGGCATCGATGACGTCGTCGGCGCTGGCGGTGTGCGGCAGGGTGTCGGCATCCACCCGCGGGGTCATCACGTCGTCCACGGTGTGCTCGGGGAACGTCAAGGTGCGGTGCAGGATCTCCGCATCGCCCAGGTCGAGGGCTCCCTCTGCGGCCGAGCGGCGGATCAGGAAGCTGAGCTCCTCAGCGCTGCGCGCGCCGGACAACTCCTCCTTCGGTTCGATCCCCATCGAACGGATCACCCGGTTGGCGGTTCCGTTCAGCAGTGCCACCATCGGCCGGAAGACCCAGGTGAAGGCGGCCTGGAACGGCACCACCACCTTTGCCGTAGCCAGCGGCACGGCCAGCGCGAGGTTCTTCGGCACCAGCTCACCGAGGATCATCGAGAACAGCGTGGCCACGGCGATCGCCAGCACCGACCCGACCGCGAGCAGCAGGCCGTCCGGCACGCCGAGGGCGGCCAGTGGCTCGCGCAGCAGCGCACTGATCGCGGGTTCGAGGGTGTACCCGGCCAGCAGCGTGGTCAGCGTGATGCCCAGCTGAGCCGCGGACAGATGAGTGGAAGTGATTCGCAACGCGCCGATGATCGGACCCAGCCGCCGCTCACCGCGTGCCTGTTTCTGCTCAAGTTCAGAGCGGTCCAAATTGACCAGCGCAAATTCCGAGGCCACGAACAAGCCGGTACCGACGGTCAGCAAGACGCCGATCAGGACGCCCACCAACGGATCTAACAACGCCCACCCCACCAGGCCTTTCGGCCACGAGGAGTGGGCCTGGGACTATGTCCGCCGGAGTCATCCATGGCGACAACGATAGCGACTCCGGCCTGCGATCCCCCAACCGGGACGCGGTCAGCCGATCAGCGGCGCCGGTGTTCCAGCGCGGCGAATCCGTCGTCGGGATCGGGGGCGGGAAGGTCGATGCCGCGCAGCGTCCAGCCGGAATCGGGGTCGCCGTCGGCGACGATCACCGTGGTGTTCGGCATGCCGCGGGCACCCAATACGACGTGCACCTCGCGCATCGCGAACCCGGCCCAGGTGCGGATCGCCGCACCGTGGCTGATCACCAGCGCCGCCCGGTGTCCCGCTTCGGCGACCGCCCGGATGCCGCCATCGAAGCGTTCCAGGAACTCGGCGCCGTCCTCGCCGCCCGGAATCCGGACGCGATGGTCGCCCTCGCCCCATGAGCGCAGGGCGGTCAGATAGCGCTGCAGATCGGCGGACATCTCGTCCTCGCCGGCCCCGATCTCGCGCAATTGCGGCAACTCGGCGGCCGCCACCCCGAACGCCCGGACGGCGGGCGCTCCGGTCTGCACGGCCCGCACCAGATCCGAGGTGTAGACGCCGCCGATGCGCTGCCCGGCGACCCGCTCGGCCAAGGCGACCGCCTGGGCCCGTCCGACCAGATCGAGCTCCGGCCCGGGCGGTGCGGTGTCCAGCAGAGCGGCCACATTCGAAGCGGTTCGGCCATGTCGCGCCAGCAGCAATCGCACGATCGGGAGCCTAATACCGCAGGCACCATCAGCTCCGGACAACAGCATCGACGGATCGACCAACGGCCGCCAATGACCGCTGATAGCGTTGAACCAGATCCACCGATCTGGACCAACTGCGCGGCCCAGCGCGGCCGCTGCGCCGCCCATCGGCGGACCTGGGCTAGACCCGTCAGCACTCGTCGTTGAGGAGAACCACCGTGAGCACACCCGTGAAGGTCGCCGTGACCGGCGCGGCCGGCCAGATCTGCTACAGCCTGCTGTTCCGCATCGCCAGCGGCGCCCTGCTCGGTCCCGACCGGCCCGTCGAACTGCGGCTGCTCGAGATCACCCCTGCCTTGAAGGCGCTCGAGGGTGTGGTGATGGAGCTCGACGACTGCGCCTTCCCGAACCTGGCCAAGGTCGAGATCGGCGACGACCCCGCGAAGGTGTTCGACGGGGTGAACCTGGCGATGCTGGTGGGTGCCCGGCCGCGCACCGCCGGCATGGAGCGCGGTGACCTGCTGAGCGCCAACGGCGCCATCTTCACCGCCCAGGGCAAGGCGCTCAACGCGGTGGCCGCCGATGACATCAAGGTGTTGGTGACCGGCAACCCGGCCAACACCAATGCCCTGATCGCGATGAAGAACGCCCCCGACATTCCCGCCGAGCGGTTCAACGCACTGACCCGGCTCGACCACAACCGGGCGATCAGCCAGCTCGCCGCCAAGGCCGGCGTCCCAGTCACCAGCGTGACCAAGATGACCATCTGGGGCAACCACTCCGCCACCCAGTACCCGGACGTGTTCCACGCCGAGGTGGACGGCCAGAACGCCGCCGCGCTGGTCGACGACCAGGCCTGGGTCGAGAACGACTTCATCCCCACCGTCGCCAAGCGGGGCGCGGCGATCATCGCGGCCCGCGGCTCCTCGTCGGCGGCGTCCGCGGCGAACGCCACCATCGAGCACATGCGCGACCTGCTCAACGGCACCCCGGCCGGCAACTGGGTGTCGATGGCGGTGCCGTCCGACGGCTCGTACGGGGTCCCGGAGGGCGTGATCTCCTCCTTCCCCTGCACCACCGCCGACGGCAGCTACAGCATCGTCCAGGGCTTGGAAATCGACGACTTCAGCCGCGGCAGGATCGACGCCTCGGTTGCCGAACTCCAGGACGAGGCCAAGGCGGTCGCCGAACTCGGTCTGATCTGACCGCTGGACCGGGATGATCGTCCTCAGCTGGGTCGCAGCCTTCGTTTGCTGCCTCGGCTACGGAGTCGGTTCGGTCCTTCAGTCAATCGGGGCGAAGCGCGTCGCTGCCGCCACGGGGGTGTCCGGGGTCGCGGTGATCGTGACCCAGCTCCCCTACCTGCTCGGACTGGCCGCCGACGGGGTCGCCTTCCTCGGCAACGTGGTCGCCGCCCGGGAACTGCCACTGTTCTTGGTGCAGTCGATCATGGCTGCCTCGGTCGGCGTCACCGCGGTCATCGCGGCCATCCGCGGGGCCCGCCTGCTGGGGCGGGACTGGGTGGCTCTCGGCGTTCTGGGGGCCGGGCTGGTGCTGCTCGCGTTCAGCGCCACCCCCGACTCTCCGGTGGCGGCGGCGCCGGCCGTGGAGTGGGCGGTTCTCGGCAGCTGTGTGCTGCCCGGCGCGGCGGGCCTGCTCGGGATGCAGCTGAGCGGTCGACGCTCGTGGGTCGTCCTGGCAACCGCGTCCGGCCTCGGCTTCAGTGTGGTTGGGGTCGCCTCCCGGGGGCTGGGGGCGTTGCCGATCTCCCTCGCCCTGCTGGGGCACCCGCTGCTGTGGTCGCTGGTCGCCGGCGGCGTCCTGGCGATGGCCTTCTTCGCGGTGGCCCTGCAGCGCGGCCCGGTGACGGCGGTCACCGCCATCTCGTTCATGATCGAGGTCGTCCTGCCCTCGGTCGCCGGGCTGCTGCTGTTCGGTGACCGCGTCGACCCAGGGCTGGGTCCGGTGGCCGGGTTGGGCTTCGCGCTCGCCATCGCCGGGACGACGGCGCTCGCCCGCTTCGCGCAGTAGCCGACCCGCGGTCGGCTCACCGGCCGCCGGCGGGCCGGACGAACGGGAAGCTGAGCACCGAGCGAATGTTGAGCCCGGTCAGCAGCATCACCAGCCGGTCGACACCGATACCGAGTCCGCCGGTGGGCGGCATCCCGAGTTCGAGGGCGGCCAGAAAGTCCCGGTCGAGTTCCATCGCCTCGGCGTCGCCGCCGGCAGCCAGCAGCGACTGCCGGGTGAGCCGTTCCCGTTGGTCGACCGGGTCGACGAGTTCGGAGTAACCGGTGCCCAGCTCCATGCCGCGAATCACCAGATCCCATCGCTCGACCAAACCGGGTTTGCTGCGGTGCGCCGCGGTCAGCGGCGAGGTCTCCTCCGGAAAGTCCAGGTAGAAGGTGGGCGTCTGCGTGGCCGGCTCGACGAGTTCTCCGTACAGTTCCTCGATCACCGCACCGGCACCGCGGTTCTCGGCCACCGCCACCCCGCGCTCGCGGGCCACCTGGTAGAGCCGGGCCACCGGGGTCTCCAGGCTGACGTCGAGCCCGACGGCCTCCGACACCGCCTGCAGAACCGTCACCGTCCGCCACGGCGGCGCCAGGTCGATCCAGTCCTCGCCGGACGCCGCCGGCGGCAGTGCGGCGCGGCCGTGCACCGCGATCGCAGCATCCCGCACCAGCCGCTCGGTGAGCGCCTGAACGGTCCGGTAGTCGCCCCCGGGCTGATACGCCTCCAGCGAGCTGAACTCCGGATTGTGGGTGGCGTCCGCCCCCTCGTTACGGAAGTTCCGGCCCAACTCGTACACCCTGCCCAAACCGCCGACCACCAGCCGCTTCAGGTACAGCTCGGGGGCGATCCGCAGATAGAGATCCTGGTTGTAGGCATTGCTGTGGGTGGTGAACGGACGCGCCGTCGCGCCCCCATGCACCGGGTGCAGGACGGGCGTCTCCACCTCAAGGAACCCGTCGGCGTCCAGGGTGCGGCGCAGCGACGCGATCACTGCGGAACGATTGCGCAGCACGGGTGTCTGCTCGGGGTGGACGATCAGGTCGGCCGATCGCCGCCGCATCCGGGCCTGCGGATCGGTCAGCCCGCCGAACGGGATCGGATGCAGCGCCTTGGCCGCCACCCGCCAGGACCGGACCAGCACCGATCGCGTTCCGTTGCGGGACGTGCCGCGCACTCCCCGCACGACGAGCAGGTCACCGGTGTCGACGAAGTGCCGGAACGCGGCCAGGCTGTCGGGCAGACCGGACGCCTCCAGCACCAGCTGCACGATGACGCCGCTCCCGGTCAGATCCACGAACACCACCCCGCCGTGATCACGCAACGCTCGGACGCGGCCCGCGAAGGCGACCTCCTCGCCGGCGACCCACGGCGGCTGGACGATCTGCGCGACGTCGACGTCCAGCGCTTCGTCGGCCTCGGACGTCGGACCCAGCCCTGCCGCGGTCAGCGCGCTCAGATGCTTCAGCCGCTGCTTCGTCTGCAGGCTCCGTCCCGCCACCGGCGAGGCCAGCTGAGGTGCCGTGCCCAGGGCCGCCACCTGTTCGAGTTCGGCGGCGTTCAGGTGGTGGCTGAGATCGACGGCTTTCCGGCCCGGCCACGGAATGAATCCCTCGGCCGCCCCGACCGCGGTGAGCACCTGCGGCAAACCGACCCGATCATCGAAGCACAACACTCGGGGCACCCAATCCGGGTGGTAGAGCCGATTGGCGCGATACAACCGCTCCAACTGCCAGAACCGGTCCAGCAGACCCAACAGCGACGCGTTCAGCCGCGGTCCGGCATCGAACTCTTCGGCCTGGGCGAACACTCGGCGGAACATGCAGAAGTTCAGCGACACTCGCTGCACACCCCGCTGCCCGGCGTGCGCCATCAGCTGCGAGACGATCAACTCGGTGACGCCGCCCGGCGCGTCCGGCGCACGCCGCATCAGGTCCAGCGACAAGCCTGTCGCCCCCCAGGGCACGAAGCTCAACAGGCCCACGGGTTCGCCCGCTGCGTCGGTGGCCAAGGCGAAGAGAATCTGTGAATCGGCGGGATCAGCAGCCCGGTTGAGCGCCATCGAGTAGCCGCGTTCGGTGCTGCCGCGGCGCCAGCGATCCGCCAGCGCATACATCTCGGCCACCTCATCAGCGGACAGTTCGGCCTGCCGGACGAGCCGGACCTGGACGCCGCTCCGGCGGGCGTGCTGAGCGGCGCGCCGGACACCGGGGGCGGGAGCGAAGCGGCGGACGTCCAGCACCGCCTCGTCACCCAGCGGCATCACCCGCAGACCGGCCCGGACATAGGCGCGAGCACCCTCGACGGAGGCTCCCAGGACAGCCGGGATCCAGCCGTACTCGCGCAGTTTCAGGTGCCAGGCTTCGATCGCCGCCGGCCATGACCGGGGATCGCCCACCGGATCGCCGGAGGCCACCGACACCCCTGCGACCAGCTGGTAGGTGATCACCGCACGGCCGTCCGGGCTGAAAACGGAGGACTTGTCGCGACGGGTGGCGAAGTAGGCCAGCGAATCGGCGGCGCCGTAGTCGCGGACCAGGCGCCGAATGGCCAGCTCTCGCTCCCCCGACCACTCGGTCGGGTCGCTGGCCGTGCGCAGGAAGGTGATCACGGTGGCGAGCAGCGTGACGGTCAGCACCAGCGAGGTCACCTCGGTGGCCCACGGGGGAAGTGCCCAGAGGATCGCGCGATTGACCGGACCGGCATCGCCGAACACCCGGGCGAAGATCGCGACAACGGCCTCGGTGGGGGGTGTCGTCCGGCCGGCGAAGCCGATGACCAATAGGTAGCTGACGGCCACACTGAGCAGCAACCCGGCCAGCGCCACCAGGGCGGCCCGCACCACGGAACCGCGCCGGACGCGGGCGGTGAAGGCCGGCCGGAGCCTCCACAACCACACCAGCGCCACCACGCCGAGCGGAACCGACGCAAGGTCCAACCAGCCCGCCACTATGTGTTCCAGTCGCCACGAACGCATCCATGGGCTGATCGGGGCGTGAACGACCAGGCTCAGTCCCAGATACATCCCGAACAACTGGCAGACCATCACGGCGATCAGCGCCACCCGCTTGCGCAGCACGAGAGCCACGGTGATCAAGGCCAGCAGCGTCACCGAGGCCAACGTCGGGGAAAGCGGGATGTTGAATAGGGTGACGATCTCTCCCACCCAATGGAAACCCTGCTGCCCCCAATGGCCGAACAGCCAGGAGACGACCGCGATCAGCGTCGCTGTCGCGTAAGCGCCGGTCAGCCAGCGTGCGCCCCGCATCGGTCCGCTACCGGCATTGCGGCTCTGCAACCGATCACTCCGCTCCGCACGCTCTCCGTCGCGGCGCGCCCACCCGCAGGATACTCCAGGCCGGGCGGGCGACGACTCCGGTCAGAGGTGACGCTCCGGGACGGACCGGCTCGCCAACCCCGCGCTACATTCGGTAGGGCCCGCAGACCGGGCTACGAGAGGGTCGTGAATCATGTTCGAGCTGACGGGCCGCCCACTGCAGGTATTGGCCGTGGTCGCGGCCGTGGCGCTTCCCCTGCTCATCGTCTTCCTCTGGTCACGAAGGCGTCAGGGCTCCGAGAATCCCTTTCGTCGCGGGTTGGCGATCCTCGGCCGGCTGGCGATCGTGCTGCTGGCCCAGGCCACGGCGATGCTCGGATTGTTCCTGTACGTGAACAACCAGTACGACTTCTACGCGTCGTGGGACGACCTGCTCGGCGTCCAGAACCAGACGCCGCAGACTATCGATCCGACCCTCTTCAACGCCGGGTCCGGCCGGGTTGAGGTGCTTCCGGTCCGCAACAACCTGGGCGTCGTCGATGACGTGCTGGTCTGGCTGCCCCCCGGCTACGATCCGCACGCGGCCAACCGATACCCGGTGGTGGAGTTCCTGCCCGGGCAGCCGTCCTCGCCCGGCGCGCTCTTCACGAAGTTCGACTTCGGCAATGCCGCGAGCGAAGCGATCGCCAAAGGAAGTGTGAAGCCTTTCGTGGGGATCATCCCGCCGATCATGATCAGCCCGCCGCGCGACACCCAGTGTGTCGACGTGCCCAACGGCCCGCAGGCCGGAACCTGGGTGACCCGCACCGTTCCGGACGCCGTGATCAGCCGCTACCACGTGCAGCCGATGGGCGCCAAGTGGGGGATCATGGGGTTCAGCGCGGGTGCCCAGTGCGCCGCGAAGCTGGTGCTGCGCTACCCCACCTCGTACCATGCGGCGGTTGCCCTGGGCGGCAACTACGTCCCCTACACCGACAACACCACCGGGGACCTGTTCGGCAATGACAAGCAGTTATGGAACGAGAACTCCGCGCAGTGGCTGTATCGCACCTACGGCATGCGCGGCAGCAAGCTGCTGATGATCGTCAGCAAGCAGGACGCTTGGTCGGCCAGGCCCACCGGTGCGATGGAGAAGGAGACCAAAGGCGACCTCAACGTCACGACGGTGACCATTCCCACCGGTGGTCACAACGACCGGACCTACGCCCCCTATCTGCCCCGGTCGCTGTCCTGGCTGTCCGCCCAGGGCGTCTTGAGCTGATGCCGGTCCGACACCGGCGGGGTGCGCTGGTCGGCACGGTTGTCGCGGTGCTCGTGACGATCGCCCTGATCGCGACCGCAACCTGGGCACCCACCGCACCTGTCGGCATGGTCGCGAGGGCAGCCACCGCCCACCCGGCGGCGCCGCAGCCGGACGGCCCGACGAGTTCGCCCCGGGCGCCCGGTCCGGCCGCCCGACTCACTCCCACCGACCCGGTTCGTCTGGTCGGACTGGGCGACTCGGTGATGTCGGGGATGAACTGCGACTGCGACGGAATCACCGCCGAGCTGGCCAAGTCACTGCACGCCACCTGGAAGGTGCCGGTGACTCAGGCAAACCTGGGTGACCCCGGCGCCACCACCGCTGATCTGCTCGAGGATCTGACCCATGACCAGCACACCATCCGCGCGGTGCGTCACGCCGACGTGGTCGTGGTCATCGTCGGCGCCAACGACGTCACCGACGACCTGGCTCTCTGGCGTCGCACCGGCTGTGACAGCAGCTGCTACCTGCCGCACGTGCGGCAGATGCGGAGCCGGCTGAGTCGGATCCTGGCGCGGATCACCGTCCTGGAGCGCAACCGGCCCTTCGGCCTGGCGATCGACGGCTACTGGAACATTCTCACCGACGGGCGGACTGCGTTGCAGGAGGGCGGCCGGCCACAGCTCAGCTGGAGCCGCGCGGTTACCGCGTCCGTCGACTCGGCGATCAAGGACGCGGCCACCGCGGCCGGGGCGCACTATGTCGAGCTGCGATCGGTGTTCAGCAACACCCCGGACCCGTTGCTCGCCGACGACGGTGACCACCCCAATGCCGCCGGGGTCGCGGCGATCGCTCGGGCGAATCTGCGGGCGCTGCGCGGATGACGGTGGTGGGATAGCGCCATGCCCCAGTTCGGACGTCCCGCCACTCCCGCCACCCAGGCCGTCCGGGCGGCCCGCGACTTCCTTTCGACCACGCCACCGACTACGACGGCGCGGTCGCCGGCTTCCGGTGGCCGGAGCTGACCGAGTTCAACTTCGCCCTGGACTGGTTCGACGTGGTCGCCGGCGAGCATCCCGACCGGCCCGCGGTGACCATCGTGGACGCCGACCTGAACACCGGGACCACCAGCTATGGCGAGCTGTCCCGGCGCTCCGACCAGGTGGCCTGCTGGCTGACCGAACTCGGCGTCCGCCGCGGCGACGCAATGATCGTGATGCTGAACAACACGATCGAGTTGTGGGAGACCCTGTTCGGCGTGCTCAAGGTGGGCGCGGTGGCGATTCCCACCTCGCTCGTTGTCTCGATCGTCCTGCGGGCGATCGGATCAGGGTGGGTCGCCTCGGTGTCGAACCGAGTATGCCCGTAGGCCCAGGATTTACAGTCCCGGTTGCGTGCCGACGCGCGACCCAAGCGGCCGCAGACCCTGGCGCTCGAACAGCCTAGCGCTTAAACGGATCGTGCGGGTGTGCATCGTAGTTGTCGTAGACACCGTCGTGATCAGAGTCGGGTGGACCGTATGCTACCACTCCGGTCTCACCAGCAATGCCGACGATCAGCTCGTAGAGCGGGTCAGGATTGGTGACCGGCCCCACCATCCCGAAACCGGTACCGACGACACCTTCACCGGTGCCTGAAGTGAACGACCACCCTGAGCCTCCGACGAGCGGCGTGCCCGTTGCGGCCGACCCTGCTTCGCGGCTGTCATCGACCCCGTTCTCGTTCAGGTCCACCAGCTGGGTGTCGAACTGGCCGTCGCCCGTCGTGTCCGCCAGCCACGTATCAGGCTTGCCGTTGCCGTTCTGGTCCACACTCGCACCGTCGTACTGCCCGTTCTGGTCGCCGTCCTGAAACGTGACCGCGACGCTGTTGTCGGCACGGAAGACCGTGGCGCCCTCGTACACCCCATTCTGGTCCTGGTCCACGAAGACGGATGTGTTGCCATCGCTCGTTGGCACGACCACCGTGTCGAACACCCCGTCACCGCTGACATCGACATACTGACCGCCTGCGGCACCGCCTAGCTCGAACTCTGACATTTGCACTCGCTCCTTCCGCCCATCTAGCTGACAACCCTTTGATGCCAGCGGCAGTCTCGTTTGTTCCCGGCTTCGTACATCCAAAGTTGCTCCACCACCGAAGCTTGAGCGCATCGGATCGGGTGCAGGCTGCCCAGAAGGAGACCGGCCGGGTCGGGAGCGCCAGGATCGTTTGGCTCAAGATCGGAGAGACACAGGGCCGATTTTCGGGTGAAATCGCGTGGGCACTCAGGTCGCCGCCGTGGGTTCGCCAGCGACGAGATTCACCGGTAGGCCCACTGTCCCCCGGCGGCTGCCCCACGAACCATTGCGCTTCAACCGCATCGCTGACATACTCGCTTCGTCCGCTCACGACTTGACGTGGCGATCCAATGCTTGGAGCGATCAACGCTCATCCGGGGGGGCAAGCCGTGGAATCTGAGCATGACCTTCTGCCGTTGGCACGGGCTGGCGACGCCACCGCTTTCGCTCGCCTGCTCGAACCTCATCGATCACGTCTGTGGTCCGTCGCTCTGCGGATCACGGGGAACTACCACGATGCGGAGGATGCCCTCCAGGATGCGCTGACCGCCGCTTGGCTTAACGTAACTCGATTTCGCGGGCACTCACGTTTCAGTACATGGATCTACCGCATCGTGGCCAATGCTGCACTAATGCACGTGCGCCGACGGAGGGAGACCCCGCAGGATGAAGCCTTCTTCAGGGACTTGGCGTTGGAGTCTCATGACGAACGAGTTCTCGTTCGAGCAAGCCTGCAGGCCGCCTTGGACGAAATGAATCCTTTATTCCGGGAGGCCTTGGTGTTGCGCCAAGTGGGCGACCTCACGTACGAGGAGATTGCCATTCATCAAGGAATCAGCGTACAGACTGTCAAGAGTCGCCTATATCGGGCGCGTACCGCCCTGACCAACCAGCAAATAGTGTGAACGCCGACACCTTCGACTGAACACCGACCAGAGCAACCGACGAATACGAGGATATCATGAACTGGACGCTCTCGATTGATTTCGGCACCTCGAATACCTCCGCTGCTATTTCGATAGACGGAGGACCACCTCAACGAGTGACTCTCTCCACAGTCGGGGACTCAATACCGTCGGCCGTGCTGGTCGACGGCGCCACCATCCGGGTTGGAGCAGCCGCCCTGCAGGCACGCCGGTCGCGGCCGGAGTGCTTCGTCGAAGCACCGAAGACTCTGCTTGGTTCGGAGACCACGATAGTGGACAGCAAACAGGTGAAGGTCGTCGATCTGGTCGGAGCCGTTCTCGGGCATGTCGCCGACCGAGCCATTCGTAGCGCCGGAGGTGAAGCACCGGATCTGGTGATTCTGACTCATCCGCAGGATTGGGCGCTCTCGCGCAGAACCGCGCTCCTCCGCGCCTGGACGGCCTCGGGAGCCCCGTGCGGCCGCATCGTGTTGGTGAGCGAACCGGTGGCCGCGGCGACCTGGTTGGGCTCCCATCCAGGGGCGAGGTTCGCACCCGGCGACCGGATCGGCGTCCTCGACTACGGCGGTGGAACCTGCGATGTCTCGGTGCTCGAGCGAACCGAGTCGACGCAGACGCCATGGCGCGAGCTGTCCAGCGGCGGCCGGCCACACGTCGGTGGCCAGGCCGTTGATCAACTCGTTCTCGGCTGGGTGCGGGAACAGCTGCACCGGCGTGGCCTGGGCGATCTCGATGCTTCCCTGGACCTTCCCGAGAACCGCGCAGCGCAGCGCACTCTATTGGACGAGGTGCGGCAGGCGAAGGAGGTACTCAGCGAACACGGCCAGGCCGATGTCCCCGTGACGGCCGCGGTGTCGGTCTCGATTACCAGGACCGAATTCGATCAGATCATCGCCGGAGAAGTCAGCAAGGTTCGGGCACTGGCCCAGCAGGTGCTCCACCAGGCCGGAATCGACGGACACGAGCTCGCGAGCCTGTACCTCACCGGAGGCTCGTCTTTGATACCGGCCGTGCACGCCGCGATGGCGGAGATCCTGGGCCACCGCCCGGCGACAATCGACGACCCCAAATTCGTCGTCGCGCTCGGCGCCCACGAAGCGAGTCGCAACCAACTCCTCCCGAACTCGAACTCGAACTCGAACTCGAACTCGAACTCGAACTCGAACTCGAACTCGAACTCGAACTCGAACTCGAACTCGAACTCGAACTCGAACTCGAACTCGAACTCGAGAAAGCAAAAAACACAGCCACGAAATGTCAAGTTGCTGGTTGTCGTTGGCGCGGTGGCACTTCTCGCACTTCTTGGGATCGGATTGCCGGCGGCATTCTCAAGCGTGTCGAGCACGGCAGGTTCTGACCCGACTCCGACGTACACATATTCTGCATACTCCGATGATTCGCCTAGTATTTCCAGCAGCCCGACGAGCCAGTCAGATGATACTCTACTAGAGTCGCTCATCCCATCTGGCCTCGCGACTGGATGCGAATCACGCACGCCGTTGATGAATAGTATTGCGACACTATCCTGCACCGCGACCAATACAAAGTACGCGGAGCCAGCGTCTCTAAACTTCTACCTATACGAGTCAGCCGAAGAGATGCGGTCGAACTTTACTTCATCCGTTGGGAATCCCAATGATCTTCCGTGCGGGAAATGGACAGGATGGAGTCACAACGACACCCATGCCGGATTCTATGCGTGCGTCAACGGCGAAGGGCAACTGTGGTTCCACTGGTCCTATGATGAGCAGGGAGTACTCGCTGAAGCACGTTTCGACGAGACGAGTGAGAAGGACGCTCTAAAGTGGTGGGAGGCTCAAGAATACCTTTGGCTGAATGAGTAGGCGGGTGCCACTCAGCACTTCTGCCCCATCCGACTCGGACTACGACCTCACCAGAAGTTGGAACGAACGCACGAGGACCTCGGCAGCCGCGCCCTCGAATGGATTGAGCGCCAGAGACGCCTCGCTGCGCATTCGGGAGGCAGCGCTAAGCGCAACCCCCGCAGCTTCCGCAGACGAGCGCGGCACACCATCGGGTAGCCCGAGCTCGGCCCACGGCGGCCGTCCGGCCAAGAATGCCTCCAACAGCCCTCGCAGCGGCGTGTCGGAGGCGTTGAGCAGCACACCGTGCAGAGCCCGCAACTCGGCCAGCGGGTGCAACACCGGATCCAGTTCCGCTTCCTCGATCAGGTCGAGTGCGGCCCTGCTGCCGAGATCGCGGGCTAGGCGGGTCAGCCGACCCATCACGCGCCCACCCTTGATCAACGGAACGCGCGGTCCGACACGGTCACGCAGCACTGCCTCCAGGACGGCGATTCCCGATTCCTCCTCGGCCCACCGACGCAGCGCCGGAGCACCTCCCCGGGCCACCTCCCTGGCGTGGAGCAGCCCGTACGGGCCGACGACGGAGAAGACCTGGGCGACCTCGGCCTTGTTCAGCGATGGCAAATCCAGAAAGCGCCAGGCCGGTAACAGCGCCGAGTCCACCTCGGCGAGCCCTGCGAGGGAATGGGCCACCGCCTCGGATACGCGACCCGCGCGAGCGGATTCGGCCAGCAGGCCCGAAACGGCGACCACCTCGTTGAGTTCGGCAACGGCCCTGGCCGCGATGCGCCCAGCGAGCCGCCGCGCGGTATCCAATGGTTCGGGTCCATGGAAGAGATCGGCCTGCGACAACACGCCGATGGTGTTGATCGCCGATGCGGACATGCTCCCGGTCGCGGCCGCGAAGTCTCGCAAGAAGACGATGTCGTCCTCCCGCTCCGATTCGCGCACGACGTAGAGCAACGCGTCCACATCACTGGTGGCATACCGGGAGGCTTGTTCGCCGAGTAGTGCCTCTCGTGCCGCAGACTCGTTCGCGGCGGTCAGGGTGGCCAGCCCGGGGGTGTCGATCAGGGTGAGCTCACGGAGTGCGGCCGCTTGGAGGTAGACCGTGATGCGGGTGATTTCCGCCAGCGGCAGACCGAGCTCAGCAGGGAGCACACCGCCGAGGATTGGCAGCTGTCTACGGGATCCATCTCGTAGATCAATCACCAGCCGGTCCGGCAAACCAAATCTGTACCAGGTGACGACGCGAGTGCATTCACCAGACGCCGTGGGTGCGATCGCCCGGCCGAGAAGAGCATTGACCAGGGTGGACTTACCGGCCTTGACTCGTCCGACGACCGCAAGACGCAGCGGGTCGTTCAGAACCATCCGAAGCTCGGCGAGTACGGAGCCGGCTCGCGAGTCCTCGAACTCGGATAGCACGGCGATGGCGTCGATCAGTGTGGAGACTCGTCGCACTAGGGGTGCAGGCGATGGGGAGGCGCCGGCGGACATGGTCGTCACCAGAGCCACTCCGATCCATGGTCGGTGTCGCCCGCCGCGTGCTCACCGGCGGAGTGATCGAACGGGTGACCGTGGTGGCTCCCGTCGCCGCTCGGCCACTGGGACTCGGAACCGGCACCGTCCGGGCTCAGCCCGTCGGCCGCGATCGGGTCCTGGCCCTCGAACGGGCTGTCCCTGACCGGATCTACCTCATCGGATCCGGGGAGTAGAACAGCGAGCCCCTCTGCGGCGACCGGGCCGGATTGGAAGACGGCCGCCACCACCGCCGTCCAGACGTACGCCGGTGGTTCTTCCACCCACGGTCGATCGAGCGTCGGCTCGGTCATGCCGTCATCCGGCGACGGCACCGTCATCTTGTCCACACGGTCACCTCCGTCGGGCGATAGTCGACTCCGCCCCCGCGCCAACCCGGTCGAACCACCCAAGCCACAGTGTTCGGCACACGGCCACTCGGCACGGGCTCGCGGGCGACTGCTTCCTGAGTCACCGGGTCGAACGGCTCCCCCGTCACCGCATAGACCGGACTGACCCCCGCTTGCCGCAACACCTGCTCGGCCTTCACGCGAATTCCTGGATGCTCAGCGGCAAGATCATGGACGGAGACCAAGCCGCGAATGAGCAGACGTTCCACGCCACGGTCGACGACCACCGACGGCTGGACTGCCCCGGTGGACAGACCCGGTGGAGGCGCGGGCGGAGGGGGCGCCGACCGACGCCCCCTCCGTCCCGCGACGAACCCGATGGCGGCCGCGAGCACGACGAGACACGCCACGGCAGCCCATAGCTGCCACGGGGCCTCCCTCAGCCACGCCAACGAATTCAGCCAGTCGAGCATCAGTGTCTCCTGGCCCCTCGCACCAGCACGCCTGCCGCCACCACCACTGGCAGCAAGACGACCGGGTGCTGACCGATGAACCGCACCACCCCATCGAGAGGCGATGCCGGTTCGCTCAGGATGTCGGCGATCCCGCCCTCCGCTGGCGTCCAGCTGGCAACGCCGACCTCCACCCGTGCGGCAGCCTCTCCATCGGTGACTGCGCCGTGTTGATCCGCTGGTTGATCGACGACCACGGCCTGGCGTCCTGAGTCCTCCCAAATGGCGTCGAGTTCCGCCAACGACATCGTGTACTCATTGCCGGTTGGGCTCCCCGGGTCAGAGATGATGGCGATACCGTTGACAGGATCGATTCCGGTGAGAACCACGGCGTGGTTGGCCGCTTCGTCCACCGAGTCAGGCTCTTGGTACCACATCTCGTCCGCATCCACCGCGAGCATGATCGGCCGGCCTGCATCGAGGAAATTCTCCAGATCCAGGACGGTGAGGTCCTGCTTGACATGGGCGTCGATACCTACATCGTTCAACAACGTCGCCGCACCGGCTGCATCCATGCTGGGAACGCCATCTGGACCGAATGTGAACAGGTGCAACTCATTCGCACGCGCCACAAACTCCGATTCATCCATGATCTCCGCGCCGGTGTATGCCGCGACTATCTGCGTGACGCTCGCCGGCACACAGTACCCATTCGCGGCCTGCTGGAACCAATGCTCAGCCGCCCCACTCGGGTCGCCCAGGAGTTGCCCGTCATTGATCGCCCAATCGGCGGTCGCATCGTTCGCCGGCTCGTCGAACTCCACCGCGCTCGGCACCAACTCACTGAACTCCGCGTCCAGCTGGGCCAGAACGTCCGGGAACTCGGCTTCGAGGGTAGCCCTATCGAGCGCGACTTCGTCGGCGCCGCCGCCCCCCCCATCATCATCACGTAGCCGCCCTGCCCGTCCTCGCGGAACGTGAGGTCCGACTGGCCCTCCCCGACGTGCACCGTGACAACATCGACCCCGCCGTCGCCTGTGGTGTCCATCGACGCCACCCAACTGCCATTAAGGAGGGTGGTCAGCAACGCATCGACCGTACCGTTGCCGTCGGTATCGAACATTTGGGTCGAACCGATGAAGTCATCACCGGTGGGTGATTCCTGAAGGTCATCCATGGCCGTCCTCGTCTCAAACGCATCGCCGAACCTCGGCGTCACTTCCTTGGATGCGCCAGAGCGCTGTCATGTTCCCGGAACATCTCCGGGATCAGACGTCTCGAGCGATCTGCGCCAGGAGCGTCTCGGCGCGAGTCCTGAGGTCGATGATCGCCTGCTTTCGTTTGGCGACCTGGAGGAGATGATTCCTCCGGTCGAGCTCGTCCATGGCGGTCGTGCGCTTGGCCTCCTCGAGTAGAGCATTGACCTCACGGATTCGCTTCTCCAACGCAGTCTCCAGGTGCAAAGTGACGTCCGGTCGCAGTTCACGCAGGAATCCGTCGATAGCGCGAGGCAGGTCACGCCGAAGAACGGCGAGGGAATCGTTAACGGTCAGGCTCAGTTGCTGCCGCCCTTCTCGCGATCGCCTGGCGGCTAAGTTCACCGCCACCCATCCGGCGGCAAACACGGGTGCGAAGAACGGCGCCGCGGCGCTGAGAACCCCCGCAGGGAGCGCACTGCCGAGGACTCCCATGGGCACCAGGTGGGAGCCCATGAAAGCGAACGTGGCAATCGACGGATCGAACAAGCCGGTTTTGACAATGGTGCGCGAGGTGACGACCCGTCCGAGGTCGTCGCCGGCGTCCCAACCATCGGGAACGGACTGTCCCGCGGCGGGCGGTTCGAGTCCATGATAGGCGGCCTCGAGTGCGCTCGCGAGCCCCGTGAGGAAGCGCTCCCTGACCTGCTCGATGATGTCTCGCATGGTCATCCGCAACTCATCTGTGATCGCGTCGATCTCCGCACGCTTGGCCGACTGAGCACGTCGCGACATCGTCTCGACCGCTTCATCGATCAGCGTGTTCATCAGGTTCTGAGCCTCGTCCCGGGCCCGCGAGATATCGCGATCGAGGTACCGCAGCAGAGAACTCCGCCGCGCATTGAGTTCAGCGAGACGGGTCTGCTCCGCAACGAGCGAGCGCCGGGCGTCAGTCGAACTCGCCACGGCCTCGCCCAGCGCAATCGTCTCGGCCGCTCGGTCGAATCCCGATATCGCAATCCGAAGCGCCTTCGCCACTGCAACGCGCCGCCGGTCGCCGGTGAGGCCGGCGAGAATCCCGGCGAGTACTGGAACCTGCGAGGCGCTCTCGAGGGCGCGCGCCGTCTCTGCATCCTGGGACCAGGCCGACTCGGCTAGGACCGCGGCCACCGGAACTACCGGCGCGTTCGCGTACCGGGCGGCGTGCTCGGTCAGCAAACGTCGGTTCTCATCCCGGACGGCCTCCCAGCCGTCGGTGCGGTCCACCTTGGTCAGGGCGAACACCACATACTCCGCGTGGACACCGACTTGCCGCAGGAAATCCAGCTCCGGCCTGGTCAGCACCTGCCCCCCATCGCTGACGAAGAGCAGGACTCCGGCCCGCTCGGCGGCGAGGCGCACCCGGGCGCCGTGTTCTCCGATCAAGCCGCCCACACCTGGCGTATCGAGAAGGGCTGCACCCGGAACCCACCGCGGCTCGATACCCAACTGGGCCAGAATCGGTGCCTCCGGGTCCGCGGCGACGCCCGTCATCGGCGAGACTGGTGTTGGGCTCAAGGCGGCGACTGCCTCGGGAATCGACACCACGGTGGCACTGAGATCGGCGTAGGTCAGCCGCGCCTGTCCATGGGGGATCTCGGTCGTCGGCGGTTGGACCGTGATGACCCCTTGGGTCACCACATCGACTCCGGCAGGGCTCAGCGCCTGGCCGGCCAGCGCATTGACCAGCGTCGACTTGCCCCGCTTGACCTCACCGACGACGACTACCGGGACCGGAGCCTGCGCCCACGTGCGCCACTGCTGAAATGCCTCGGCGACATCCGCCTGGCCACACTCGACGAGCCTGCGCGCCAGGTTGCCCAGTTCGCCGGCCGCCTCGGTCAACAGCTGCGTCGGCGTGCGGCCGACGCCGCCCCTACGGCCGGCATGTCCTGGCTCGACCTCTGCCATCTCGCACCCCCCTTGACGTCAGTGTCCGGCCAACTCTGCGGAGTGTGACAGAGCAACGCGGCTCCACGCCACCCGTCACAGCGGACGGGGCGCTCACCGTCAGGCCGGGAGGCCTCCGCGACTGCGCTACCCCCGCTGCGCCGGGACGGCCCACGCCAGCACGGTGATGCCGATGCCGATGCTGAGCAGCACGATCGTGTCGACCGTCTTGTTCCGGACGGCGAGCAGCCCGACCCGGCGGTTCGGCAGCAGCCGGAACAGCCCGCCCATGGTGATCGACAGCCCGATCAGGGTGCTGCCGGCCCGCCAGTGACTCGTGGCGACCACGATCAGCCCGACGAACACGCCGAGCAGCACGCTGGCCAGCGACCATTGACCCAGCACCTGCTGGACGAAGGTCTTCCGCGGTCGTTCGCCGGCGGTTGTCATGGCCCCGATCGTGCCACGCGGGTGCGGCACCTCAGTGGAAGAAGTGCCGGGTACCGGTGACGTACATGGTCACGCCGGCCGCCTCGGCCGCCGCCACCGTCTCCGGATCGCGCACCGAGCCGCCCGGCTGGACGATCGCCCGGACGCCGGCCGCGATCAGGATGCCTGGGCCGTCCGCGAACGGGAAGAAGGCGTCGGAGGCGGCCACCGAGCCGGCCGCACGGTCACCGGCCCGCTCGACCGCCAGCCGGCAGGAGTCGACCCGGTTCACCTGGCCCATCCCGACCCCGACGGACGCGCCGTCCGAAGCCAGCAGGATCGCGTTGCTCTTCACCGCACGGCAGGCCCGCCAGGCGAAGGCGAGGTCGGCCAGGGTCGCGGCGTCGGCAGCCTCGCCGGCCGCCAGCGTCCAGTTGGCCGGGTCGTCGCCGGGTGCGTCGATCCGGTCCGGTTGCTGCAGCAGCGCACCGCCCGAGATGGGCTGCAGCTGCCGCTCGCGGTGCTCGTAGGGCACCGCCTGGAGCAGCCGGATGTTCTTCTTGCGGCTGAGGATCTCCAGCGCCCCGTCGTCGTAGGACGGCGCGATCACCACTTCGGTGAAGATCTCGGCGATCTGCTCTGCCAGCGCCACCGACACACCCCGGTTGGTGGCGATCACCCCACCGAACGCGCTGACCGGGTCGCAGGCGTGCGCCTTGCGGTGCGCCTCGGCGACGTCCGCCCCGACCGCGATGCCGCACGGATTGGCGTGCTTGATGATCGCCACCGCCGGCTCGTCGAAGTCGTAGGCGGCCCGGTAGGCGGCGTCGCCATCGGTGTAGTTGTTGTAGCTCATCTCCTTGCCGTGCAGCTGCTGCGCGCCGGTGATCCCGGACGGCCCGCCCGGGTAGCGGTAGAGCGCCGCCTGCTGGTGCGAGTTCTCGCCGTAGCGCAGTCCGCCGACCTTGTGCCAGGTGCCGCCGATCCAGGCCGGCCAGGCGTCCGGACTGAACTGTTCGCCCATCCATGAGGCCACCGCGATGTCGTAGGCGGCGGTGTGCCGGAACGCAACGGTGGCCAGCGCCCGTCGTTCGGCGAGCGTGAAGCCGCCGGCGGCCAGCGCGTCGCACAGCGACGGGTACTGCTCGGGCGAAGTGACGATGGCCACCGAGGGATGGTTCTTGGCCGCGGCCCGCACCATGCTCGGCCCACCGATGTCGATCTGTTCGACGCACTCGTCCGGGCTCGCCCCCGAGGCGACAGTCTCGGTGAACGGGTACAGGTTGCTGACCACCAGCTGGAACGGCTCGATGCCGAGTTCGTCGAGTTGCGTCCGGTGCGATTCCAGCCGCAGGTCGGCGAGGATGCCGGCGTGGATGTGCGGGTGCAGGGTCTTCACCCGGCCGTCCAGGCATTCGGCGAAGCCGGTGACCTGCTCGACCGGGGTGACCGGGACACCGGCGTCGGTCAGCGTCTTGGCCGTCGAGCCGGTCGAAACGATCTCGACCCCGGCCGCAGCCAGGGTGCGGCCGAGTTCGACCAGTCCGGTCTTGTCGTACACCGAGAGCAGGGCGCGGCGGATAGGCAGCCGGTCGGTCATGCGTTGTTCCCCTTGGAGGCAAGTTCGTTGACGGTGTGGACGAGCAGGACCCGCTCGGCCACCTTGATGCGTTCGTGGAGTGAGTCGGCGGTGTCGCCGGGCAGTACCCGGACCGGCTCCTGGGCGAGGATGCGGCCGGTGTCGACCCCGGCGTCCACCTCGAAGACGGTGACTCCAGTCACCTTGACGCCGTGCTCCAGCGCGTCGCGCGGGCCGTGCATACCGGGGAAGCTGGGCAGCAATGCCGGGTGGGTGTTGATCGTGCGCCCCCCGAAGCGGGCCAGAAAGGCCGATCCGACCAGCTTCATGAAGCCGGCCGACACCACCAGGTCCGGCTCGTGTACGGCCACCAGTTCGGTCAGTTCTGCGTCCCAGGCGGACCGGTCGCCACCCCAGCTGAACGGGTGGACGAATGTCGGCACACCAGCCTTGTCCGCCCGCTGCAACCCCTGAGCGTCGGCGCGATCGGAACCGACCACGACGACCTCGGCGTGCAACTCACCCGCGGCCTCCGCGTCCAGCAGAGCCTGCAGAAGACTGCCGGTGCCGGAGATCAGCACGGCGATGCGGAAGGCCATGCCCGGCAGCCTAATGCCCCGTCACCAACATTCGCCCGCCGCGTCCCGGTCCGGACGCCAGCCTGTCGGGGGCCTCAGTCGTGACCGATCACGACCGTGTCCACGCCCAACCCTCCGGTGCCGGCGGCGACCGATTCGGTATCGGCCTCTTCCGGACCGGACGCCGACGCCCCCCGTTCCAGGACGAACCAGTGCACCAGCGCGGCCAGCGCACCGCCCACCGCCATCGGCAGCAGCGCCAGCCAGACCAGGTTGAGCAGCACCGGGCCCAGGCCGACCAGCCGCTCGATCCCGAGATCGCCGCGCGACAGGGCGGCCAGAACGACCACGACGAGCGCCACGGCCAGCCCGGCACCGGCCCCGCGAGCCAGCCAGTCGGTCAGGCTGTGCCGGACGCCGGGTGCCATCCGGGTGGCCACCCAGCCGGCCACCGCACCGACCAGAACGCCGCTCAGCAGCCAGGTATAGCTCCACAGCCCGCCGGGACCGGGTTCCGGCACCGCTCCGAAGACCGGGATCGCGGGGAGCAGGCCCGCGGTGGTCAGCATCGGCGATACCACCGAACCCACCCCGACGCTGATCCCCGCACCGAGCGCCCAGCTGGCCGCCCAGGCGAGCAGGTTCGGGAGGTAGAGGAGTTGGAGCGCGACCAGCAGCCAGGAGCCGACGGCGTCGGGTGCGAGCGACGCCTCGATCATCGAGATCCGTTCACTGCCGCGAACCAGGCCGATGACCAGCACCGCGGCCGCGATCGCCAGCATCGTGGCCAGCCCGGCCAGGACGGCGCTACCGATGCCGCGTAGCACCCGGGGCGCGGCGGTCAGTGGCCGCAGTCGTCCGGCGAGCGCCCAGCCGGCGCCGAGGCCCCCGACAATCAGTCCACCGACAACCGCCGGCCCAACGCGGGAGCCCGCCCCAGTGGCCAGTGCCACCACCAGAACCACCAGCGCATAACCGGCCGCAGCCAAGCCCCAGGCGCGGAGCGCGCCACGTCCGTCGAAATTGTCCGCGGACGTCGCGCGGAGGCCGAGACCCGTCACGGCACGGGCCACCAGGACGAACAGCAGACTCAAGCCCAGCGGCGTCACGGTGACGAGCAGGTCGCCGATCGTTGCGCCGGCCCCGTGGCCGGCGAGCCAGAGTTGGCCGGCGAACCCGAGCGCGTTTTGCACCGGCATCGCCATCGCCGTGAACCAACCGATCATCACCAGGCCGGACACCAGCAGCCACCCGGCCAGCGCGGACGCCGCACCTGCGGCCAGCGCGACCGGCAGCAGCGGAAACTCGGGCGCCGCCGCGGCTGCCTCCTGCTCGGCGGACACCTCCGCCACCGTGAGGCGGACGCGGGAGCGACGTCGTTCGGATCTCGTGGGCATGATTCCCCAATGGTCGCCGAGCCCGCGGGCGGTCCCGCGGCGGACACGCCCGGCCGCACTAAACTCGGCGAGGTTCACACGCCGGTCGACTACGAGGACGAGATGAGCGACACCGATTCGGAAGGCCCCCGACGGGCCGCGGGCGACGCCGACGGCAGGCTCGAGCGGGAGACTCCCGATGCCGAGGCGGGCCGGCCCGGTCAGGGACGGCCCACGCGGTCCTGGTCGAAGGCGGCCGGCTCCGGCACGCCCGAGCCGATGGCCGCAACCCCCGAGGTGACCACGCCGATCCCGCCTCCCGCTCCGACGCTTCCCGAGCCCGCGCGCCCACCGGTGGTCGGGCGCCGTTTCTCGGCGGACGACCTTCCCGAGGGCTGGCCGAGCGCCACGCCCCGCCGCTCGGCGGTCAGTGTCTCGACACCCCCGTTCTCACCCAGCGAGGTCGCAGCTCCGAGCACGGATGCCCCAGACGTTGGCACGACGTCCGAGGATGCGCAGACAACAGCGGTGCGGCCGGACGCCTCCGGCGGTGACGGACCACCCGGCGAGGCCGGTTCCGAGGCCGCAGCCACCGGGCCCGACCCCCGGCGACGGACCGTCACCTGGGTGCTGGGCGGAGTCGCCGCCGTCGTACTGATCGGGCTGATCGTCTGGCTCGCCATCCCCCGTCCCGGCAACACCGCGGCGCCCGCCCCCAGCGTGCCCGCGACCCCCACACCGAGTGGGTCACCCAGCCAAACGCCGGCGTTACTGGACGCCCAGCTGATCACGGCCTCCGAACTGGCGAAACTGGGCAAGGGTGTCAGTTGGACGCAGCAGGCGCCGTCGGCCAGCCCCGGTGCGCAGCGGCAGCCTGAGTGCGTCGAGCTGTCCGGAACAACCGGCGGATCTCCGGATTCGGAGTTGAACCACATTTTCACGGCCAGCAAGGGCGGCGGCAGCGTGCTCCAGGTGGTGCAGGCCTGGCCGGACGCCAACTCTGCGACGACTGCCTTCACGACACTGGTCAATCAGGCCGGCTCCTGCAAGGGCAGCCTGTTGCGCGCGACCGACCGGATCACCGGATTCGCCGATGCGGCCACGGCGTTGGCGGTGGAGACCGCGGAGGGTGACTCGCACACGCTGGTGTTCGCCCGCACCGGCCGGTTCGTGTCCATCGTGGACGGGGGTGCACGCGCCGGAGCGGCGGGCCCTGCCACCAATGCCCTGGTCACCGCGTCCACCCCGTCGATGGCGCGCCAGTGTGGTCCGGCGTCCGGCACCTGCCCGTCCAAGCCGGCGTCGGTCGGCACCACCCCGCCGGATAGTGTCCCGGCGGGCTGGCTGGCCCTGGTCGATCTGCCCCAGGCGACCACGGGGTCCGGTAAGTGGAATGCCACCGATCCACATGAACCGGGGCTGCTCGACAGCCAGTGCGAGAACGTCGACATGAACGAACTGCGCGGGGCGTCCGACGCTGCACACCGGACCTATGTGCTCACCAACAACGCCACCACACCGGCCGAGTTCGGCATCGATGAGGTCATCTACAGCTTCGCGAAGGCGTCCGAGGCGAGCGCGATGGTGAAACAACTGAGCGCCAACTTCGGCAGCTGCGGGGACCGGACCCACACCGCTTCCGTGCAGTCCGACCAGGTCAAGGCACCCGCCGCGGACGGCAAGGAACTGTCCGCCCTCAGCTACCTGGTGACGCAGCGGATCAGCGACTCCAAGACGATGACCTTCCGGGTCGGTATCGCCGGGGTCGACAACCGGCTGATCTACGTCCTGGCCACCCCGTCGGACACCTTCGACTTCAGCGACGAGGCCTGGAAGGGCATTGTCGGCCGGGCGACCCAGCGCGCCACCCAGTTCCCCTGAGCACACGACTAATCAAGGCGACCAGCATGCGTCGAGCCTATCGAAACCCCTTGCCAGCATGGTTTCGATAGGCTCGACCAGCAGTGAATCGGCTGGCAGCGGGGAGGATCAGTCCCGGCCCTCCATGATTTCCCGGACGAGGCCGGCGGCTTCGCTGGGCGTCCGGCCGACCTTGACGCCGGCGGCCTCCAGTGCAGCCTTCTTGGCCCGGGCGGTGCCTTTGGAGCCGGAGACGATCGCGCCGGCGTGGCCCATGGTCTTGCCCTCGGGTGCGGTGAACCCGGCGACGTAGCCGACCACGGGCTTGGTCACGTGCTCGGCGATGTAGGCGGCGGCCCGCTCCTCGGCGTCCCCACCGATCTCACCGATCATCACGATGCAGTCGGTGTCGGGGTCGGCCTCGAACGCGGCGAGGGCGTCGATGTGGGTGGTGCCGATGATCGGGTCGCCGCCGATGCCGATCGCGCTGGAGAAGCCGATGTCGCCCAGCTCGAACATCATCTGGTAGGTGAGCGTGCCGGACTTGCTGACCAGCCCGATCCGTCCCGAGTGCGCGATGCTCGCCGGGATGATGCCGACGTTGGACTTCCCAGGGCTGATCAGGCCCGGGCAGTTGGGGCCGATCATCCGGGTGACGCCACTGTTCGCCGCGTAGGTGTAGAACTCGGCGGTGTCCTTGACCGGGACGCCCTCGGTGATCACCACCACGAGTTCGATGCCGGCGTCCACCGCCTCGAAGACGGCCTTCTTGGTGTACGCGGCCGGTACGAAGATCACCGACACGTTCGCCCCGGTCGCCGCCTTCGCCTCGGCCACCGAGTTGAACACCGGCACCGGGTCCTCTTCGAAGGTGACCGTCTGGCCGCCCTTGCCGGGGGTGACGCCACCGACGATGCGGGTGCCCGAGCTGATCATCCGCTGAGTGTGCTTGCGGCCCTCGGAGCCGGTCATGCCCTGCACGAGCACCTTGGAGTTCTGGTCCAGCCAGATCGTCATCGACTGATGTCCTTTCAGTTCTTGCTGGCCAGCTCGGCGGCCTTGCGGGCGGCGGAGTCCATGGTCAGTTCCATCGTCACCAGCGGGTGCGCCGCCTCGGTCAGAATGTGCCGGCCGATCTCGACCGCGTTGCCGTCGAGCCGCACCACGATCGGCTTGGTGGCCTTCTCGCCCAGGATCTCCAGGGCGGCGATGATGCCCTTGGCGACCTCGGAGCAGGCGGTGATGCCGCCGAACACGTTGACGAAGACCACCTTCACCTGCGGGTCGGAGAGGATGATGTCCAGTCCGTCGGCCATCACCTGGGCGGACGCGCCGCCACCGATGTCGAGGAAGTTGGCCGGGGTCGGGCTGCCGGGGAACTCCTTGCCCGCGCCGGCGACGACGTCCAGGGTGCTCATCACCAGGCCGGCACCGTTGCCGATGATCCCGACGCTGCCGTCCAGCTTGACGTAGTTGAGGCCGCGCTCGCGGGCCCGGATCTCCAGCGGATCGTCGCGTGACTCGTCGGACAGCTCGGCCCAATCGGCGTGCCGGAAGGCGGCGTTGGCGTCCAACGACACCTTGCCGTCGAGCGCGACGATGGCGCCGTCGCCGGTCTTGACCAGCGGGTTCACCTCGACCAGCGTCGCGTCATTGTCCCGGTACACCTCGCCCAGGAGCATCAGCACCCGGGCCACCTCGGCCCGGTCCGCCTCGGCGAATCCGGCAGCGGCCACGATCTCGGCGGCCTTGGCCGCGTCCAGACCCACGATCGGATCGACGTCGACGCGGGCCAGCTTCTCGGGGTGCTCCTCGGCGAGGGTCTCGATGTCCATGCCGCCCTCGACCGAGCACATCGCCAGGTAGCTGCGGTTCGCCCTGTCGAGCAGCAGGCTGAAGTAGTACTCGTCGGCAATATCGGCGCCCTCGGCGACCATCACCTGCTCGACGATGTGGCCCTTGATGTCCAGTCCCAGAATTTCGGACGCCCGCTCGCGGGCCTCCTGCGGGCTGCGGGCCAGCTTGACGCCGCCCGCCTTGCCGCGGCCGCCTACTTTGACCTGTGCCTTCACCACCACCACAGCGGTGCCGAGCGTCCGTGCGGCCTGCTCCGCCTCCTCGGGCGTGCGGGCCACGATGCCCCGCAGAACCGGTACCCCCTGGGCCTCGAAGAGATCCCGTGCTTGGTACTCGAATAGATCCACCGACAACTCCGTCCGTACTCAGCAGTTTCCGGGCCGCGGGGGCACGGAAGGTCACCGCGTCACGATAGTCGGCTGCGGCGGCGGCGCCCACCCCGTGGACGCGCCTGTCGCCATCCGGTGGACGGAACGGCGCCGTCCGGCGAGCTGCCGGACCGTCGCCGCACGAGTCAGTTCGAGTCCGCACCGGGCCGGCCAAACCCTCAATTCTGAGACATCTCTGAGAAATGCTAAGGTAATCCTGAGCCTGGAACTGCAGGCACACCACCGTTGCGTTAAGGAGATACACGCGTGCGCCCAACCGAAGCTGAGACCCAGACGACCAGCTGGATTCGTTCTCGCGTGCTCCGCGGCAGCCTGGCCACCGTGGCCATCGGCACCCTCGTCGCCGGCCTGTCCCACATCGCCACCCCGTCCGCCGCCGCCCCGGTGCCGCAGCCGACGGTCGGCGGCTCCAATCCAGCGCCGACGGACGCCGCCAAGACGCAGGCGCTCGCGCAGACCCGCAGCGCCGAACTCGCCGACACCGCTGAGGAACTGGCGGCCAGCCAGCGCGACGCCGCTCTGAACAACCGGACCGCGGCGCTCCATGCCGCGGTGGCGAAGATCCGCCAGCAGTCCACGGTGCTCAACGACAACTCGAAGTTCGTGGTGCCGACCGCCGGGAAGTTCGGCTCCCGATTCGGTATGCGACTGCACCCGATCCTGCGCTACTACCGCATGCACAACGGACAGGACATCGGCGGCAAATGCGGCCAGCCGATCTGGGCTGCGCAGAACGGCAAGGTGATCAAGGTCGCCCGGTCCGGCTACAACGGCGGCTCCGGTCACAACGTGCGGATCGACGGCGGCAAGGTCAAGGGCGCGAAGCTCGAAACCGGCTACCTGCACATGGACAGGATCGTGGTGAAGGTCGGCCAGCGGGTGCACAAGGGTCAAAAGATCGGCACCGTCGGCAACACCGGAATCTCCACCTCCTGCCACCTGCACTTCGCCGTGTACAAGAACGGCACGGGCGTCAACCCGCTTTTGTACCTGAAGAAGAAGTAGCCCCCGCCACCGCCGGCCGGCCCCAGCCAACGCCTCAGAGCTTCTCCATCGGAGCGTGCTTCAAGCTGAGCCGCTTCACCCCATGGCTGCCGAAGTCGACGTCCGCCTTCGTCGCGTCACCACGGCCGCTGACCGCGACCACCGTCCCCATCCCGAAGTGGGTGTGCAGCACCCGATCGCCCGCCTCCAGGCTGGGCACCGACTTCGGCAGGGCCGGTTTCGAGCCATAGCTGACCGTGTTGCGCCAGGCCTGCTCCGTCCGCGCCCTTGCCCGGGAGGCGAAGCCGACCTGCGCTGCCCCCAGCCGCCGCCAGTCGAACAGGTGCTGCGGAATCTCCTCAGTGAACCGGCTGGGCGGGTTGTACTGCGGCTGCCCCCACATGGTCCGCACCACCGCCCGGGTCAGGTACAGCCGCTGCCGGGCGCGGGTGATCCCGACGTAGGCGAGCCGGCGTTCCTCCTCCAGCTCGTCCTTGCTCTCATGCGTCCGCTGGTGCGGGAAGATGCCGTCCTCGAAGCCGGTCAGGAAGACCACCGGGAACTCCAGGCCCTTCGCGGTGTGCAGCGTCATCAGAGTGACCACGCCGGCGCCCTCGCCGTCGGCGTCCGGGATCTGGTCGGAGTCGGCCACCAGGGCGATCCGCTCCAGGAAGGCGGGCAACGAGTCGTCCGGCTCGGGTGCGGCTGCGGCGAGTTCGCCGCCATCCGGGGGCAGATCGATGGTGTGCGCGGCCGAGACGAACTCCTGCGCCACCGACACCAGTTCGATCAGGTTCTCCAGCCGGGTGGCGTCCTGCGGGTCGTCGGAGTTCTTCAGCTCGTCGATGTAGCCGGACTTCTCCAGGATCGAGGTCAGGATGGTGTCGGCCGCGTCACCGGCGTCCATCATGGCGCGGTGCTCGCCGAGCATGGTCGCGAAGGCCTGGATCTGGGTGAGTGACCGGGTGGCCAGCCCCGGCGCCTCGGACGCCCGCGCCACCGCCGCGCCGAATGGGATCCGCTCGGACGCCGCCAGCACCTCGATCGCCGCCTCGGCCCGCTCGCCGATGCCGCGCCGCGGCGTGTTCAGGATGCGCCGCACCGACACGTCGTCGGCCGGGTTGGCGATCGCGCGCAGATAGGAGATCGCGTCGCGGATCTCTTTCCGCTCGTAGAACCGGACGCCGCCGACCACCCGGTACGGCATGCCGACCCGAATGAACACCTCTTCGAAGGCCCGGGACTGGGCGTTGGTGCGGTAGAACACCGCCACGTCGCCCGGCTTGGCGACACCCTCGTCGCTGAGCCGGTCGATCTCGTCAGCCACGTACTGGGCCTCGTCGTGCTCGGTGTCGGCGACCCAGCCGACGATCCGCTCGCCGTCGCCGGCGTCCGACCAGAGCCGCTTTTCCGGACGCCCAGGGTTGCGGGTGATCACCGCGTTGGCGGCATTCAGGATGGTCTGGGTGGAGCGGTAGTTCTGCTCCAGCACGATGGTGGTGGCGCCCGGGAAGTCGGCCTCGAAGGCGAGAATGTTGCGAATCGTGGCACCCCGGAAGGCGTAGATCGACTGGTCGGAGTCACCCACCACCATCAACTCGGGCGGTTCGACGGCGGCCATCCCGTCCGGCACCGGGAGCTCGGCGCAGAGTTCGCGGACCAGTGCGTACTGGGCGTGGTTGGTGTCCTGGTACTCGTCGACCAGGACGTGCCGGAACCGCCGCCGGTATTGCTCGCGCAGGTCGGGGAAGGCCTGCAGCAGGTGCACCGTGGTCATGATCAGGTCGTCGAAGTCGAGTGCGTTCGCCCTGACCAACCGGCCCTGATAGTCGCGGTAGGCGTCGGCGTAGATCTTCTCGTTGGCGGTTTCGGCCTTGGCCGCGGCACTCTCGTGGTCGACCAGTTCGTTCTTGCAGTTCGACACCCAGTTCATCACGGTCCGGACGGGGTACCGCTTCGGGTCGACCTCGGCGTCGCGCAGCACCAGCGTCATCAGCCGCTTGGCGTCGGTGTCGTCGTAGATCGAGAAGGTGCGGCTGATCCCGAACCGGTGGATGTCGGCCCGCAGCATCCGCACGCAGGCCGAATGGAAGGTGGAGACCCACATCAGCTTGGCCCGGTTGCCGACCATCTCGACCACCCGGTGGCGCATCTCAGCGGCCGCCTTATTGGTGAAGGTGATCGCCAGGATCGACCCCGGATGCACCTTCCGGAAGCTGACCAGATGAGCGATCCGGCGGGTCAGCACCCGGGTCTTGCCCGACCCCGCGCCGGCCACCACCAACACCGGCGAGCCGGCATGCAGCACCGCCTCGCGCTGCGGCGGGTTCAGGTCGGACAGCAACTCCGCCTCGGCGATCCGCTGCCGCCGCGGCTGGCCCTCGCCGGCAGCCTCGGACGCCGGCGCCGCCCCGGACTGCGCCGGTGCGGCCGGTTCGGAGGAGAAGTTGAACAGGTCGGGAAACAGGGTGTCGGTCATCGCGTCCACAACCTTAAGCGCTGCCTCCGACACCGCAGGGATCTGGCCCCGTCGAAAATCGAGGGGTCTCGACAAGCTCGACCAACCACCGCTGGTTGAGCTTGTCGAAACCTTGCCAACACCCGGTCGTCCAAGGTCTCGACGAACTCGACCAACGAAGGTCAGCAGTCCCCCAGGGTGACTCGATCAGCGACGACGGCGCGGCCGGTAAGACTCAGACCAGCCGGCGATCCGTGGCCCAGCGGGTGAGCTGGTGCCGGTTCGACAGCTGGAGCTTGCGCAGCACGCTGGAGACGTGGGTCTCGACGGTCTTGATGGAGATGAACAGCTCGCGGGCGATCTCCTTGTAGGCGTACCCACGCGCGATCAGCCGCATCACTTCGCGCTCGCGCTGGGAGAGCCGGTCCAGTTCCTCGTCCACCGCTGAGATATCGATCGAGCCCGAAAAGGCGTCCAGCACGAAGCCGGCCAACCGCGGCGAGAACACCGCGTCGCCCTCGGCGACCCGGGCGATCGCGTCCACCAGTTCGTCGGCCGAGATCGACTTGGTGACGTACCCGCGGGCACCGGCCCGGATCACCCCGATCACGTCTTCGGCGGCGTCCGAGACGCTGAGCGCCAGGAACTTGATCTCCGGTTCGGTGGCATGCACCTGCTTGAGTACCTCGACCCCGCCGCCACCGGGCAGGTGCACATCCAGCAGCACCACATCCGGCTGCGCCTTGAGCACCGCGGCCACCCCGGTCGGAACGTCCTCACCCTCGCCGACGATCTGCACCCGGGATCCGATGTCGTGCTTGACGCCGCTGCGGAACATGGCGTGATCGTCGACGATCACCACCCGCCGGGCGGCCTGGGCATTCGTCTGCTGCTCGGTCATCGCTTCATCTCCAGTCGTACCTCGGTGCCCTGTTCGGGCACGCTTCGAATCGTTGCATTGCCCCCGGCACGCCGCAATCGCTCGATGATCGAGCCGCGCACACCCATCCGGTCGGCGGGAACGTCGGCGAGGACAAAACCGCGGCCCCGATCGCGAACGAACACCTCGACCAGGCGCTCGTCCACCTCGGCGTACACGTCGATCTTCGCCACCCCGGCGTGCCGGGCCGCATTCGTCATCGCCTCGCGGGCGGCCTGCACCAGCGACTTGAGCTCCGGATCCAGGTCCCGGTCGCCGACCACGACGATCTCGACATCGACCCCGTGGTCGTCCTCGACCTCGGCCGCGGCCGCCACCAGAGCGGCCTTCACCGACGCCGCGTCGGTGGTCTCGCCGTACAGCCAGCTCCGCAGCTCGCGCTCCTGCCGCCGGGCCAGCGACGTCACGGCCTTGGGATCGGACGCCTGCCGCTGGATCAGTGCCAATGTCTGCAGCACCGAGTCGTGCAGGTGGGCGGCCATGTCGGCCCGGGCATCGGCCAGCATCTTCTCCTCGCGGGCCGCACTCAGCGAGCGCCGCACCCGGATGATCCAGGGCGCCGCGGCGAGCAGCAACGTGACCACGACCAGTCCGAGAACCAGCAGCGTCCGGGCGGTCTCGGATAGCTCGGGCAGTTGCAGCACGATCAGCGCGATCGCGGTACCCAGCCCGAGCAGGCCGAGCAGGATCCGGACGATCCGCGACCAGTGCGCGATCAGCGGCGCGAACCACCGGCGAAGCCCGCTCTGCCGCCGGATCGACCGGTTGGAGATGTGGTCGGCCTGCCACCAGATCAGCATCAGCCCGACCGTCCCCGCCAGGGCCGGCCACAGCACCCGCTGCGACAATCCGAGCCCCGCGGATTGGACGAACCACAGCAGCCCGGCGCCCAGCAGGGCAACCGCCGACATCAGGCCCAGATCTGCCGGCGCCCGAGTCGGCCGCTCCACCGTGCGAAGCCCACGGCGCCCCGCCGCGTCCAGGCCCGGCGCCCTGGGCGCTTCGGCGGCGAGCGGCAGCGCCAGCCACAACACCAGGTAGACCAGCACGCCGATCCCCATGCTGGCGGTCAGCAGGACGAATCCGACCCGCAGCACCAGTGTCGGCCAGCCCAGATGGGCGGCCAGCCCAGCGCACACCCCGGCGAGCCACGCACTGTCCAGCCGTCGGTCGGCGCGATGCGGCGTGACCGGGGCGGTGGGAACAGGAATAGTCATGAGTGAGGCGTCGGAGGTTGGCGGGACCGACTCCCCTAGTCTCGCGCGTGCACCGCCGTCCGGCCACCGCACCGGGACCGCGCTCCCGGCTTTGGGGGTCGGCTCAGGGACGGTCCCCGATGGTTCGCCCGGACGCCTCGACAACAGTGGTGGCCATGGAACTCACCCCGCTGCGCCGCGCGTCCTCGGGCGCCGTGTTCGGTGGCGTCTGCGCCGGGCTGGCCCGGCGCTGGCAGGTCGATCCGACCGTGCTACGGATCGCGATGGTGTTGTTGGCGCTGCTCGGCGGGCTCGGCATCGCCTTCTACGTCGGCGCACTGCTGCTGGTACCCAAGGATGGCTCCAGCGAGTTCCCGCTCTACCGGATGGCACCGTTCACCCGCTCGTGGTCCCCCGCGGCTGCGATCGGCGCGGTGGTCTGTCTCGGCGTGCTGATCACTGTGGCAGTCGGCTCCTGGCTTCCGTTCGGGGCCGCTCCGGTGGTCGGGCTCGGTTTCCTGTGGTACTTCGGCTTCCACCGCCGGCGGCACCCGCGCCGTCCGGACGCCGCCGCCCCGTCCGGCGACCAGGCACTGCCCACCGGAAACGACGTCCCCACAGCGCACGATGCACCCGCGCTACCCACCGCCAGCACCCCCGCATCCACCGTTTCGGTCACTCCGCAGACCGACTTCGAGCGGGCTGCCGCGGCGTGGCGCGAACGGGTCGCGGAGGAACAGCGGAGCACAACCCCGCCCGGGTCGCCGGAGCCGCCGGAGCCGTCCGGCAGCGAACCCGAGTCCCCGCTGCCGTTGTACGAGTACCGGCCCACGCCGCCCCCGGCTGTCGCACACTGGACACCCCCGGCTCCTCGCGCCGTCCGACACCGACCGAAGTGGCTGTGGCCGCTGGTGCTCTGCCTGCTCGGCGGCGGTCTCGCCACGTTGGCCGTGCTGTCGGTGGTGTTCGGGGTGATCGTGCCGCCGCTGGCCTACGCAGCCACCGTGCTCGGTGCGCTGGGCATCGGCCTGCTGGTGGCCGCATTCGCCGGACGTCCCCGCGGCCTGCTGCCGCTGGCCGTGCTCGCCGGTCTGGTCACGCTCGCGATGCTGGTGCCGATGCCGCGTCCCGGCAGCTTCGGAGACGAGCAGGTCAGCTACGCCACGATCACTCAGCTGCCCACCACCGAACAGAATCACGGTGTCGGCGACGTGACCATCGACCTCAGCAACCTGCAGGTCACCGAGACCCGGCAAGTCACGTTCTCTCAGGGTGTCGGCACGCTCGCGGTCACGCTGCCTCGCACCGGCAACGTCGTCGTCCAATGGTCGGTCGGGGCCGGTGACTACCACGGTCCGGACGCCGCTCACGACGGCATCGGCATCAGCGGCAGCTACCAGCGCATCCTCGATCCCACGGCACCGGTGCTCACCGTGGTGCTGCACACCGGTCTCGGCGAGGTGACCGTGACATGAAGGGCATTGACGTCGCCGCATTCAACGTGGGCCTGGTCAGCATCGGCCTGGCTGTGCTCGCCCTATGCGCCGCGTTCGGCACGGTGGATTGGAAACTCACCTCGATCGTCGCGCCCCTCGGCCTGGTCGTGATCGGCCTGGCCGGCCTCCTACTTTCCCGCAATTCGACGAAAGGAACCCGATGAACGGAAAGACCTTGACCCGCTCGACCACCGACAAATTCCTCGGCGGCGTCTGCGGCGGACTGGCCCGTTTCCTCAACATGGACTCCGGGCTGGTCCGCATCCTGACCGTGCTGCTCGCCATCTTCACCCAGGTGGGCGGGATCGCCTATCTGGTGCTGTGGGCCGTGCTGCCCACCGACACCGGCGGACCCACCGGCTTCGACCAGGCGAAGAACGCCTTCGGCAAGGGCAACGGAGGTTCCTCCGACCGTCCCGAGCACAACCCCGACGACCTCCGCTGAGCTGACCTGGGGTTGGTAGCTGGGCAGACACCGTTGGGCGTCTGCCCAGCCGCCCCAAGCTTCTCTGGGATCCGCTGATCAACGCCGTCGCCGTTGATTGAGCTTGTCGAACCCGGCAGCGTGGTGCCGGCCGAGATCTCGACGGCTCGACCAGCGGAGACCAGCCCAGAGGTCCGGACGCCATCGGCGTCCGGACCCTTTTTCGCGCTTGCGGCGCCTCCGTTGCGTATATCCCCCCTTGCCCGCGGCCGGTATGCGAATCTATGTGTCACCGGACATCCGCACGACAAGGAGGTTGGCATGGAGCGCTTTCAGGGGTTGCTGGGAATCGCCTTGATTCTGGGCATCGTGGTGCTGATCTCGAAGCACCGCAGCCGGATCAACTGGCGCATCGTCGGTTCGGGCCTCGCCCTCCAGGCGATCGTCGGCTTCCTGGTCATCAAATGGCCGCCCGGCGCCTACGCACTGGAGCAGTTCGCGCATGCCGTCACCGGCGTCATCGGCTTCACCAGCGCGGGCACCGAGTTCGTCTTCGGGCCGCTGGTCGACACCAACAAGTTCGGCTTCGTCTTCGCCCTTCAGGTGCTGCCGGTGATCATCTTCTTCGGCGCGATCGTCGGCCTGCTCTACTACCTGCGCGTTCTGCAATGGGTCATCGAGATCGTCGGCACCGCGCTGAAATGGGTGCTCGGGGCGTCCAAGATCGAGTCGGTGTGGGCGGCCACGGTGGTCGTCCTCGGCATGAGCGAAGCACCGCTGGTGATCAAGCCCTACCTGCCGCGACTGACCAAGTCGCAGCTCTTCCTGTGCATGGTAGGCGGTCTGGCGTCGGTGGCCGGCACGGTGCTGGTCGGCTACTCGCTGCTTGGCGCGCCGATGCCGTACCTGCTGGCAGCCGCGGTGATGAACGCCCCCGGCTCGCTGCTGGTGGCCAAGGGCATGTGGCCCGAGACCGAGGAGTCCGACCTGGACGCGTCGGTGCGCGACGTCCGCGACACCGAGTCGGTCAACGTCATCGATTCGCTCGCCCGCGGTGCCCTCACCGGTGGCCAACTGGCGGTCATCGTGGGCTGTCTGCTGATCGCCTTCATCGCCGTGATCGCGCTGCTCAACGGGGCGCTCGGCGGGATCGGCGGCTGGTTCGGCAGGCCGGACCTCTCCTTCGACATGGTGTTCGGCTGGATCTTCGCGCCGATCGCCTGGCTGATCGGCGTCCCGTGGAACGAGGCTGCCATCGCCGGCAACTTCATCGGCCAGAAGACGGTGCTCAACGAGTTCGTCGCCTTCTCGAACTTCGGCCCGATGGTCTCGGCCGGCGAACTCGACCCGAAGACCACCCTGATCACCACCTTCGCGCTGTGCGGCTTCGCCAACTTCGGCTCGATCGCGATCCTGGTCGGCTCGCTCGGCTCGCTGATTCCGGAGCGACGCTCCGAGGTGGCCAAGTACGGACTGCTCGCCCTGCTGGGCGCCACCATGACCAACCTGCTGAACGCCGCCATCGTCGGTGTCGTCGGCAGCTGACCGCCGTCTCCTTCACCGAGAAACCCGCTCACCGAAAACACGCTCACCGAAAGGAGGGGCCATGGCCCCCCGTCCCGTCTACTTCGACTGCGACACCGGGATCGACGACGCGCTCGCGCTGGTCTACCTGATGGCCTCGCCCGAGATCAGGCTGGCCGGCATCGGCACCGTGAGCGGCAACATCGACGCCAAACGTGCCGCGGTCAACACCCTCGACCTGCTGGCCATGGGCGGCAAGGGCGATGTCCCGGTCGCGGTCGGCGCGATGGACCCGCTGACCCACAGCTTCAGCGGCGGCGTTCCCCACATCCATGGGCACAACGGCGTCGGCGAGGTGGAACTGCCGCACACCGACCGGAAGCCGGAGGCCGAATCGGCGGCCGACATGCTGGTCCGGCTGGCCCATCGGCACCCCGGCGAGCTGGACGTGATCGCGATCGGCCCGCTGACCAACCTGGCCATCGCGCTCAAGCAGGATCCGTCCATCGCCGGTCTAGTGCGTGAGGTGGTCATCATGGGCGGTGCCGCCCTGGTGCCCGGCAACCTCACGCCGTCCGCCGAGGCGAACATCTGGAATGACCCCGAGGCCGCCCAAGCGGTGATGGAGGCGCCCTGGCAGGTCGTCATGGTGCCGCTCGACGTGACGCTCGAGAACTTCTTCGAGGAGGCCGACCGGCTGGCATTGGCGGCGTCCGATTCGGCACTGAACCGGGCGCTGGCCGACATTCTCGACCTGTACTTCGACTTCTACGTCAGCGAGTACGACCGGCGGATGTGCGCCCTGCACGACCCGCTGGCGGCGGCGATCGCCACCGGTCAGATCACCGCCACCCGGGCCCCGAACGTTCCGGTCGTCATCGACGACACCCAGGGCCCCGGACGCGGCCAGACCATCTGTGACCTGCGCTGGCAGCGCAACGGCCCCAAAGACGTCGAGGGCGCCCACGTTCGGGTAGTGCTGGAAACCGATCAGCCGCTCGGCCCGGTGCTCCTGGAACGCATGCTCGGCTACACCGGCTAGGAAGTACTGATTGTCGTTGGTCGAGCTTGTCGAGACCTCGGCGGGGTGCCGCTGGTAGGGGGTTTCGACAAGCTCAACCACCGATGTTGCGTTGATCGGTGGTGGCGTTGATCGGCGATTTCCCGCGAGCGTCAGGCGTATCGGCGGTAGAGGCTGTTCATGAACAGCAGGTCTGGGTCGTGGCGGCGCTTCAACGCGAAGAACTCGTCGATCCTCGGGTAGGCACGGGCCAGGTCGCCGCGGGTGTAGTGCTGCTGGTAGGGCAGGTAGAAGGTGCCGCCGTGGTCCAGCGCCTGGGCGACCAGGGTGCGGGTGAGGTCGGCCATGTCGCGGTTGCCCTCGGCGGTGACTTCCTGGCTCAGGTACAGCACCACCGCGTAGCGGTCGCCCTGGGCGTAGTCGAGCATGATCGGTTCGGCGTGCACCACCCGGACGGACGCGTTCAGCAGCACGGTCTGCCGTCCGTCCAGCTCGGTGGCGGCGGCCCGCAGGAACGGGACCAGGCGGTCCGGCGGCAGGAAGTACTCCTGCAGGATGTCGGTGTACTGCGGGATGCGGTTCCGTAGCAGCGCCAGGTCGTTGTACATGGCTTGGTTCCGGGACACCAGGCAGGCCTCGGCCGCTCGGAGCGCCTCGTTGCGCGACTCGGTGCATTGCCGGACGCGGGGCAGCAGATCGCGCTGCGCCGTCCACTTCAGCCACTGTCCGGGGCCTCGATGCCGGGCCAGGTTGAACAGCAGCCGGGCGGCGTCCGAGTCGGGTTCGTGGCGCAGCGGCGGGATCGGCTCGGGCTGATCGATCCGGCCGTGGGTGTACACCACCGCCTCGCGGAACAGCGACCCGGACACCGTGGAGAGATGGGCGTACATCAGCCGGCGGCGCTGGTCATCGAAGGCGGCACCGAAGGTGGCCGGCAGCTCCTCGGTGGCGATCACCTGCTGTTCGAGCCGGTACATCTCGTCCGGCACCAGATCCAGCTCGGCCTCGAGGATGATGCCGAACAGCCCGTAGCCACCGATCACCGCCTGGAACAGATCACCGCCATGGTCGCGGTCGAGCGTGCGGACCGTGCCGTCGGCCAGCATCACCCGCAGGCTGCGGATCGTCGAGACGAGGCTGCCGATCCGGAAATCGACGCCATGGGCATTGGCCGAGATGGTGCCACCGACGCTCAGCACGTCGATGCTCGGCATGGCCGACACCGCCAGGCCACGCTCGTGGGCCGCCTCGAGCACCTGGCGCCAGGTCGCTCCGCCACCGACCCGGACCGACCGTGCCGACTCGTCGACGACGATGCGGTCGAGCGCGGTCAGGTCGATGATCAGCGCTCCGGGCGTCGACGCCTGGCCGCCCATGCTGTGCCGGGTGCCGGAGACAGACACCTCCAGCTCGTGCTCACGTGCGAAGGTCAGTGCGGTGCGAACCTCGGCATCGTTGCCGGGCCAGACGACGCCATAGACGTCGGTACGGTTGAGGCAACTGGCGTCGTTGACGGTGCCGCGGCGCTGGATCAGCCAGGACGGGTAGGCCGCGTCGACGTCCACGATCGGCGCGCCGGATTCGGCGGCGAGTTGGCGGACGATGCAGTCCTTGGGTCGGGTGGGCAGCCCGCCGTACAACTCAACCGTCGACCAGCCGTACGACAGCAACACCAGCACCACGAACACGGCCACGGCGTGCCGCGCCCGGAACCGGAACGGACGCCGGCATGCTCGGGGCGTTGCCGCGGCGGGCGGCGTCCCGTCGCCTGGGGATGCGCTGCTCATCGCAACCTCCCCTGGTTGAGGAAGCGCTGATCACTCATGTCCCGGCCGTTCAACGCAACCACCGCTGATTGAGCCTGTCGAACCCTTACCACGGCCAGGTCGTCCGAGGTCTCGACAAGCTCGACCGACGAACACTAGCGCTTCCCGAGGAAACCTCCACTGGTCGATCATGGCGAAACCCCTTGTCAACACCAGGTCATCCAGGGTCTCGACAGGCTCGACCAACGAAGATCAGCGACTTCTCAGGGCCGCTGGATCACGGGGTCCAGGTGGCCAGCTGCTCGGCGGTCGGGTAGGAGTTCTGGGCACCCGCGCCGGTGGCCGCGTAGGCACCGACCCGCACGGCGAACGCCGCTGCCTGCTCCAGATCGTCGCCGGCGGCGATCCGGAACGAGAAGGCGGCCAGGAAGGCGTCCCCACAACCGGTAGTGTCGACCGGCTTCACCTTCGGCGACGGGATCTGCGCCGAGGCGGTGCCGGCGTCCAAGTCGATGATCCGGGCGCCCTTGGCACCCAGCGTCACCACGACCGTCCGGGGACCGGACGCGCCCAGCGCGGCGTTGGTGGCCTCGATCACCGACGTCCAGTCGCCCAGCGGATCAAACTCGGCCTGCCCGGTCAGGTCGGCCAGCTCGTGGTTGTTGACCAGCAGGATGTCGACCAGGTCGAGCAGGTCGGCGCCCACCTTCATGTACGGCGAGATGTTCAGCACCACCTTCGCGCCGCGCTCGCGCGCGTTGCGGGCGGCCGCCTTCACCGCGTCCAGCGACACCTCTAAGCAAAGCGTCAGCACCGACGAGGAGTCGGCGGTGGCGAAGAAGTCGGTGGCGGCGTTCACATCGTCGGCGCTGAGCCGTCCGTTCGCGCCCGGACTGACGATGATGCAGTTCTCACCGGCATCGTCGACGGCGATCATCGCCGAACCGGTGGAGACCCCCTCCAGCGCCTTGACCTGGCTGACGTCGACCCCCGCGTTCCTCAGGCTCGTCACCAGCATCGCGCCGTTGCCGTCGTCACCGACGCAGCCGAGCATCGCGACGTCGCCGCCGAGCTTGCCCACCGCCGCGGCCTGATTGGAGCTCTTCCCGCCCGGCACGATCACCAGGTCGGAACCCGCCACCGTTTCGCCCGGCCCGGGAATCCGGGCGGTCCGCACCACCAGATCCGCATTCAAGGAACCAACAACCAACACACGTCCGGACGACATGACTCCACTCCCCTTCGAGTTCGCCTGTGAGGGACGAACCTAGTGGACCGGGGTCGGCCGGTCGAGGCGCCACCCGGGGAATGGTCGCCGCACACCGGGGAACGGTGGGTGAACCGGAACGGAACCGTCCCCCGAACTGGAATGGAACCGTCCCTGAACCAGAAGGGAACCGTCCCCTGAACCGGAAGGGGACGGTTCTCTATCGGTTCACAGAACCGTCCCCTTTCGGTTCACGAGCCGAGCTCGTCGCGGAACAGACCGGGGTCGAGTTCCTTGTCGACGCCGTACAACTTCAGCTCGAAGCCGCCGGCTCGGCTGACGCCGTCCAGTGGTTGCAGGCTGACCACGATTCCGGTGGCGCGGTCGAGGCCGATCAACCACCGGGTCGGCTGCTCGGCCGGACGAGGCAACTCCGAAGCGCGCGGGCCACCCTCAGCGTCGTAGAGCCGATCGGCCAGTTCGCCGTCCAGCAACGGGCAGCAGGTGCAGCGCGGATCGTAACCGGGCCCTTCGCCGACGACCGCCCACCAGGTCAGCCGGCCGTGCCGGTCACCGGCCCTGATGTCGCGGAGCTCGGTGGCGGCACCGCGCCGTTCGGCCGAGCCGTCGGCGAGTTCGACCGGGTCGAGCATCGCCACCCAGCGATAGTCGCACCACATCAGTTCCTCGGCGACCTCCAACCCTGACGGTCGGGCGGTGATCAGGCCGTCGGCATCGAACTCGACGGGAACCTCCCACGGGAACGGTTCGGACGTCGTGCCACGCACCGGCTCGCCGCGCTCGTCCCAGCCGAACCACGAGGACGTGGAGCGCTCAAGCTCCTGAACCACCGACTCTTCGTCGCCGCTCGCGACCCGGAGTGCGCGCCGCCGGTCCAGCCATGCCTCGAGCCGGACGGGGTCCGCGCCGGTCCGCACCAGTTCGAAATGCGCGGTCCGCCACAGCCACGGCGACGAACGGGCCAGTGCGCGCCACCGGTCCTCGGTGGGGGCGGCCAGCCCGCGAGTCATCCGCAGCTCACTCCCACTCGATGGTGCCGGGCGGCTTCGAGGTGATGTCGAGCACCACCCGGTTCACCTCGCGCACCTCGTTGGTGATCCGGGTCGAGATGCGCTCCAGGACGTCGTAGGGCAGGCGTCCCCAGTCGGCGGTCATGGCGTCCTCGGAGGTGACTGGACGCAGCACCACCGGATGTCCGTAGGTCCGGCCGTCGCCCTGCACCCCCACCGAGCGGACGTCGGCGAGCAGCACCACCGGGAACTGCCAGATGTCACGATCGAGGCCGGCCGCGGTCAGCTCGGCGCGGGCGATGGCGTCCACCTCGCGGAGCAGATCGAGCCGCTCGGCGGTCACCTCGCCGATGATCCGGATTGCCAGGCCGGGGCCGGGGAACGGGTGCCGCCAGACCATGTCGTCGGGCAGGCCGAGTTCGGTGCCGACGGCGCGCACCTCGTCCTTGAACAGGGTGCGTAGCGGTTCGATCAGCGAGAACTGCAGGTCGTCGGGCAGGCCGCCGACGTTGTGGTGGCTCTTGATGTTGGCGGCGCCCTCGCCGCCGCCGGATTCGACCACGTCCGGGTAGAGGGTGCCCTGGACCAGGAATTCGATGTCCTTCTCGGCGTTCAGCGCGCGGGCGGCGTCCTCGAAGGTGCGGATGAACTCGCGTCCGATGATCTTGCGCTTGGTCTCGGGATCGCTCACCCCGGCCAGCGCGCCGAGGAAGCGGTCAACCTCATTGCGGACGACCAGGTCGACCCCGGTGACCGCCACGAAATCGCGCTCCACCCGCTCGGCCTCACCCTTGCGGAGCAGGCCGTGGTCGACGAACACGCAGGTCAGCTGGTCGCCGATCGCCTTCTGCACCAGGGCCGCGGCCACCGCGGAATCAACCCCGCCGGACAGCGCGCACAACACCTGCTTGTCGCCCACCTCGGCACGGATTGCCGCCACCGAATCCTCGACGATGCTGGCCGGGGTCCAGTCCTGGCTGCAACCGGCGATGCCGACCAGGAACGCCTCCAGCACCGCCTGGCCATACTCGGAATGCCCCACCTCCGGGTGCCACTGGACGCCGGCCAACCCGCGGTCGAGGTCCTCGAAGGCCGCCACCGGCGAACCGCCCGAGTTGGCCAGGCAGACGAACCCGGGCGGTGCGGCGTAGACGGCGTCGCCGTGGCTCATCCAGGCCCGGAAGTCGGACGGCAACCCGCCCAGCAGGGTGCCCGCGCCGTCCAGACGCACCTCGGTGCGGCCGAACTCCGACAGCCCGGTTTGGCGCACCTCGCCGCCCAGCGCGCTGGCCATCGCCTGGAAGCCGTAACACATGCCGAAGGTCGGGATGCCGGTGCTGAACAGCGCCGGGTCAACCTGCGGGGCACCCGGCGCGTACACCGACTGCGGTCCACCGGACAGCACGATCGCCTTCGGTTTGCGGGCCACGATCTCGGCCACGGACGCGGTGTGCGGGATGATCTCGGAGTAGATCCGGGCCTCTCGGACGCGGCGCGCGATCAGCTGCGCGTACTGCGCGCCGAAATCGACGACGAGGACCAGTTCGTGCTCGTGACTCATGGGACGTCAGTGTAGGGATTGCGAATGGTGACATGATTGAGCACCGAGATTCGTGAACGCGGAACAGCCGCGCGATCCATCAGTGAGGACCTGACACATGCAGATCTACGACGACGTGACCACGCTGGTCGGCCGGACCCCGCTGGTCCGCCTCAACCGCATCTTCGGCGACACCAAGGCGAACGTGGTCGCCAAGCTGGAGTTCTACAACCCGGCCAACTCGGTGAAGGACCGGATCGGCGTGGCGATGATCGACGC